>SDBT01000383.1_pt1 | contig 68488 bp, 60 predicted proteins | sample 2277101 | NCBI WGS metagenome assembly SDBT01 (sample SAMN10404973, study PRJNA504765) | marine sediment metagenome | isolation source: marine sediment core GS10_PC15, 103 cmbsf | place: Arctic Ocean: Southern Knipovich Ridge | collected 2010
TTCCTGGCCATCGCGGTCTCGCCCTGGATCTGGCCCGCGATCGCGCTGCCGGCGATCGTCTGGCTCTGGGTGCTGTGGTTCTTCCGAGATCCCGATCGCGACACCCCCGACGGCGAGCACTTGTTCGTAAGTCCGGCCGACGGCGTGGTGACGGATATCACGAACATCGGCCCGGACAGCCCGCTGGGGCGCGACGGCGTGAGCATCGGCATCTTCATGAGCCTGTTCGACGTTCACGTAAACCGGGCTTCGGCGACGGGCCGCGTTGAGAAGGTGGAGCACGTGCCGGGCGCCTTTCTGGACGTGCGCGACCCACTGGCCACCGAAAAGAACGAGTCGACGACCATCCGCCTGTGTCACACCCGCAACGGCAAGGAGTTTCCGGTGGTGATCCGCCAGATAGCCGGGCTGATCGCGAGGCGCATCGTGACCGACCTGCGCGAGGGCCAGAGCGTCCAACGCGGCCAGCGGATAGGCATGATAAAATTCGGCTCGCGGCTCGAGCTGCTCCTGCCGCATGAGCTAGTCGAGGACGTGACCGTGACTGCGGGCGACAAGGTTGTTGCGGGCAAGACGGTGCTGGTGGCCGGGCCGCGGGAGCTTGCATGATGAAAGATGACCCGCCCGGCGAAACTCCCACCGAGCAGGGCCACAAGCCGCGACTCATCGATCGCATCCGGCACGGGCGCGAGGGGCGTCCGAGGCGCCGCAGGCTCAAGACCACCATGGTCCTGCCGGCGATGCTGACGCTGGGAAACGCCCTGTCCGGCTTTGCGTCCATTCATTTCGCCACGAAGGACGGCTTGGGCGAGGCCAAGATTGCGAACCTGGCGCTGGCCGCCTGGCTGATCCTGGCCTCGATGATCTTCGACATGCTGGACGGGCGTGTTGCCCGATTCAGCCGTCAGGCCACTGATTTCGGCGGGCAGCTCGACACCCTCTCGGACGTGGTAAGCTTCGGGGTGGCCCCGGCGGTCCTGATGCTGCGGACAACGGTTTTCGGCATGAGGCATCTGACCATCCCTGCTCACGGTCTTGCCGTCGAGCGCGTGGTCTGGTGCATCGCGGCTGCGTACTTCGCGTGTGCGACCCTGCGGCTGGCCAGGTTCAACGTGGAAAACACGCCTGAAGAGTCGTCCCACATGGACTTCCGCGGTCTGCCCGTACCGGGAGCGGCTGCTCCCATCATGACCCTCGTGCTGCTGCTGAAATCCATGCTGGCTAGACAGTGGATTTCGCCCCAGTACCTGCTGGCAACGGCCAGCGTCGTGCTGCCTATTGTCGGCCTCTCGGTAGCCATGCTGATGGTCTCGCGAATCCCGTACCTTCACGTCGTCAACCAGTACATTCGGGGCAAGAAGAAGTTTGAGTATATCGTCAAGCTTCTGGCTCTCGTTCTGATAGCCGTGCTTCAACCGTTTGTGGCGGGGGTGGTGTTCGCGTTCGGCTTTGCTCTCTCGGGGCCGCTTACAGCAATCCGGGCCCGCAGGCGGGTGCCAAAGCCCGTCGACCAAGGCCCGGACCAAAGCGCGGACCAAACTCCCCAAGGCCCGGCGGATGTGACGTAAGCCCTTCCGGGCAAAGCGCCCACGTGCAGCTGGCCCAGGGGCCGCTCAATCGTCCGAACCCAGAGGCGGAAGGATCAGCAGATCGGTGTGTCTTGCGATGCGGGCGAAGTCTTTATCAGCGGTCAGGAGCGGACAGGCGTTCTGGATGCACGCGGCCGTTATCAGAAAATCGATACTCCCGGCCTGCACGCCTTTGTGCCGGCGGCTACCAGGAAACGTCTTTGAGCCGCAGCTCTATCGTGGTCCGACCGGCGAACGTGTTCAGATACGGCTGAGCCGCTACGTCCACCGTGTTGATGCCCACCAGAAGATCCGCCAGATCGCCCATGCCGAAACCCACCGCGCGAACGGTGGTCTGGTCCTGGCCCAGGATCATGCCGGCCGTCCGCCCCAGGCGGCCCATGCGCTTCGGCGGCGTAACCACCTTGCAACCCCGCACCACCACCACAGGCGGCTGATTGCCCTGCCCGTGAGGGCCCAAACGACCAAGGTGCTCCACCATCGTGTAGTCCAGGGCTTCCAAAGTGGTCTCGGCGTCGATATCCAGCGCGGGCACAAGTTGCTGCTGGCTTATGTTTGTGCGTGCGTATTCGAGCATGGCGGCCTTGAAGGCGTCGATCTTGTCGGCCGCGATCCGCAGGCCCCCGGCCATCGCGTGCCCGCCGAAACTCACCAGGTGCTCGCTGCAGGCGGCCAGGGCGTCGCGCATGTGAAAGCCGGGAATGCTCCGAGCGGAGCCCTGTCCCCCGTCGTCGCCCATCGCGATAAGCACGGCCGGGCGGCCGAAGCGGGCCACCAGGCGGGACGCTACTATGCCCACCACACCCCCGTGCCACTGCGGGTCGGTAAGGACGATTGCCCTGTGCTCGTCGTCGGCCAGGCCGGCGGATTGGACCATCTCAACGGCCTGGGCGGTTATCTCCCGCTCGACCTTCTGTCGCTCGGTGTTCTTCGCAGCCAGGTCGGCCGCTATCTCGGCGCAGCGCGCGGCATCGCCTCCGATGAGCAGCTCCACCGCATCTCGCGCGTGGCCCATCCGCCCGCAGGCGTTCAGGCGAGGGGCAAGAACAAATCCCACGTGATACGCGTTGACGTCCTGGCCCGTGAGACCCGCCGACTCGATCAGCGCGCGGATCCCGACGTGCTTGCTCGCCGGCAGGCCCCGAAGACCGTAAACCGCAAGCACGCGGTTCTCGCCAAGCAGCGGAACCATGTCCGCGATCGTACCAAGGGCTGCCAGGCAAGTGGCGTCGAGCAGAAAATCCCGCATCTTATCGTCGACCTTGTCCCGGCCGCATACCTCCCGCGCCACCTGCCACGCCAGCTTGAACGCCACGCCCGCGCCGGCCAGGTCCGGGTTGGGGTAGTCGCCGCCCACGCCCGGATGCACGATCGCCGTCGCATCCGGCAGCTTCTGGGGCAGGCTGTGATGATCGGTCACAATCACGTCAACGCCGGCGGCGCGTGCCTCCGCGATGGGCCCGGCCGCGGAAATGCCGCAGTCAACCGTTATCACAAGCTTCGCGCCGTCGGAGATGATCTTGCGCATCGCTTCAGCGTTGACGCCGTATCCCTCCTCCAAGCGGTGTGGCACGTAGTAATCGGCCTTTGCGCCGAGCATGGCCAGGCAGGCGTGCAGAATTGCGACGGCCGTCATGCCGTCCACGTCGTAGTCGCCGTGGATGACGATCGGCTGCTTGTCGGCAACGGCGCGGGCGATTCGCTGTGCGGCCTCCTGCGTGCCGGGCAGCAGCGCCGGATCGTGGAGGTCCGTTAACTTCGGGTTCAGAAAGGACTTACCAGCCTCGGCGTCATCGATGCCGCGGTTGTACAGGATCTGTGCGATAAGTGGGGCCGTGCCGAGCTGGCTTGCCATCTCTTCGGCCCGGTCAAAGGGCGCGGCCACCCGCCACCGCCGCCGCCCCGGCTTCCATGCGCTGGATGCCATAGTGTATCCTTAATGTGAACACCAACCGCTGTTTGGGATTATATCCGCGTGTTGAAAAAGGTCCAGCATGCGATATGAGTTGACGGACATTGGGGCGATGTCGTACCATTATTACAGAGGCGAATTGGCGGAAGAGCCATGAAAGAGCGCATCGAGGTCAATCCGGATATCCATTTTGGCAAGCCCTGTGTGGCGGGTACGCGCATCCCCGTGGTAGATGTCCTGGAACTGGTCAGCGAGGGGGTTTCCTTTCAACAGATCACCAAGGACCACTACCCCGATCTGGAACTCGACGATATTCGTGCATGCGTGCGATATGCCATTGAGGTCCTCGGCGCTGAGGATCTCCACGTAACGGTCCGCTGATGAAGTTTCTCCTGGACCAGGATGTCTACGCAGCTACTGCCCGCTTCCTTCGCGACCTCGGCCATGATGTTGTCACCGCATCCGGAATCGGCTGCAGCCAAGCCAGCGACTCCGAACTCCTCGCCACAGCCCAGCAGCAAGAGCGGGTATTGATAACACGCGACCGCGATTTCGGCAGCCTTGCGTTTCTGCATCACCTGGGCTCAGGAGTCATTTATCTTCGCATCTCACCTTCCATGGCGGATGCAGGCCACGACCAACTCCAAAGCGTGCTGGCGTCCTATTCCCCCGAACAATTGCGAGAGGCCTTTGTCATCGTCGAACCCGGGCGGCACCGATTCAGAAAGCTCCGAAGCTGACGATCATCATTCCTCCTGCCGACAATTGAAGGCGACACGTCCCCAGCGCTGGCCTCAAACCCCCTTCACGATCTGCTCGGTCTCAAGGGCGCGGATGCAGTACGGGTTGCAGCCGACGGTTCCGGTGGCGCTGTAGGCTATGCAGGTGCAGACCTCCCTGGTAGCGGCCGGAAGAGACGGCCCGCTTCCCTTTTCAACGCTCGGTGCCCTTTGAGAGCATTTCCTTCGTGACGGTGAACGTCAGCTCGTTGCTGAGCATCGGGCCGAAAGCGGGCCAGCCTTTGACGAGCTGGGCGACGGCTTCGCCGCCGAGACGGCTGTACCCGCCGTCGCAATGCATCACCTGGAGGATGACTTCATCACCGGCCTTCAGGGTGCCCAGGTATGTCGGCAGGCGCAGGGCAACTTTCATTTCCTTTGTTTTTGAGACCGCGTCCGCCCGGGCCTTTTTCGTCTGCACGCCGGCCTTGGGCGCGGGCGCCACGACGGCCTTGTCGTTGACCCACCACCGCGCAAGGAGGTACTCATCCGGGCGATTGGCCAGTTCCACCTTCGAGGCGACGACAAAGGCCCCGTCCGAGATGGCGAGCTTCAGCGGCTGCGGCTCCTTGCGCTTTACGCCGGTGTCGGTCTTTTCGTTGTAATAGCGCGGCTCGTAGTAGGGCGCATCACCGCGGACGCAGCCGGGCAGGAAATACCGCACCAGTTTCCCGGCGATCGGGCGGGGCAGGGTAAAACTCTCGCCCTGGACCAGACGCCAGAGAGGCGCCCTGCGAGGATAGGTCGGCCGGGCCGCCTGGAACTCATCCGCAACGATGAAGCCCTTCTCGGCGGCGGCGGCAAACGGCAGCCACGGATGCGCGCGGGCCTGGGCGTCGGCGGGCCTTTGCCACCTGGCAATAATCGTCCCGGCGTCGCCCGAGTGAACAAAGATGTACGTTGCCTGCTTGCCCGCAACCGGGATCGCGGCGACGAAAAGGCGCTCGACATCCTTCAGGCCGGCGGCGGGGATCTTCGGGGCGGCTACCTTCACCTTCTTCCGCGCGCCCAGGGACCCGCTGGTCGTGACGACAAAGCTCACCGGCCCAAGCAGCGCCGCGCCGGTATACATTTGCGTGGGCGGTGCAAGTGGGCCGGCTCCCGCCCCCTGCCCGGTGCGTCTTACGTGGCAGTACAGCAGAAGCCAGGGCCTGCCCTTATCGGGCAAGTCAGCCACGCCGAAGCGAATCTGCCAGCCCTGGATGACCGCGGCGGGCGTGACCTTCCGAAGCTGGGCCAGCGACTTTATGGCCTGCACCTCCTGCGTCGTGAACTCTACATCCGCCCTGCCGCTGGACGCGTGGGCGGATTGGCTGGTTACCGGCCGGGGGCGGACGCCGGCGCTATGCCTGTCGCCGGAGTACGCCGTTGCGGTGGCGCCGAGGATCAGGGCGATGGCCGTCACCCGCTTGACCAGGTGGCCGTGGGTGCGCAAATCGGTTTGAGTCTGGCCCATACGTGGTCTCCCTAGTCAAGGCGCTCGCGTGATCGCTGGTATCTTTGACGCCCCAGCATACACGGTGTTCCGGAGAAAATTAAGCGCTGCATTTCCGCAGCCGGGCGCTGGGTGGCGCCTATGATGTTATAGGGAGACCTGAGCATCGCGGCGGAAGGAGAAACGACGAGAGGATATCAGATAATCGCCCCCGCGACCCAGTGGTTGTAGAGGCCGAGGCGCGCCATAGCGGCGCGCCTTGGCTCATTTCTTCGGCGGCTTGGGCTTGATCAGCATCTTGCGAATGCGCTCGATGAGCAGGGGGACCTCTTCCTTGTGAATCCAGCCCCGCCGTTTGGCGTCCATGCGCTTCACGAGGGCGGGCACCTTGGCGGCGGGCATCTTCTTCCTGGCGGCGGTCATGCGGGCTGAATCGTGGCATTCCAGGCAGCGGACGGTATAGGCCTCCTTGGGGTCGAGAATCACCGCGCGGACCCGTTTTTCCGCCTCGACGCGCAGCTTCTTGCTCTGGGCGGCGTCGTATCCGGGCAGATCGTCCTCGCCGGGGATGTTGTCCCACTGGGCCCCGATGTCGACCCATTCGACGAAGAGCTTGAGCTCCTGTTTTGTCAGGGGCTTATTGGGTGGCATGCGGTTGATCTTCTTTGTGTAGGGGTTCCGCTGGTCGGTCCAGCCGAGCTTCTTGCCGTAGAGGCGCCAGATCAGCGGGCTGTGGCGGGCCGTGCCGGGACGCACCAGTTTGCCCACCCGACTGGACGGCGCCTGGAGGAGGCTCTCGTAGGCGTGGTTGAACATGGCGGCATTGAGCTTGCGCCCGCGGATGCCGCACCGGTGAAAGACCAGGTCAAAGCCTTTTCGCAGGTCCAGGCCGCCGGCTTTGGTCTTGGTCCCGTGACAGGCAGGCAGGGAGCAGTTCTTCTCGATGATCGGCATGATGTCGCGCCGGAAGTCCACGGTGCGGCGCTTTTCCGGCGGCGGCGCCACCAGGTGCGCCTTGCCCTGGCGCATCGCCATGACGTCCGTGTTGGCAAGGGCGGTCTCGCGGTTCTCGTGACAGCCGATGCACGTTCGCGTCTCGCCCGGGCGCACCCACGCCCAGGTCAGCTGCGTGTCGATGGCCATGCCCTCCTTGTCGAGGGTCTGGAGGCTCAGGACGGTGTCGGCCGGCACCTCAATATAGAACGACCCGTCCTTCTGGACCGGGGCGTAGCCGACAATGCGCTTCTGCTCGAAGCTGTTTCCGCCGTTGCTGCTCGAGCCGAAGGTCATCTGGAGGATATCGATGGCGATTGGGATATGTTTGCTGCGGTCCTTATCCATGACGCCGAAGCCCTCGGTGATGCGGAGGCCCTTAATCTCGCCCGGCTTGGCCGGCGGCAACTCGCCGACGACCACTCGCTTGTTCTGAACCGGCCGGTCGCTCAGGTACGCGTTGACGCAGAAGAACTTGCCCGTCTTCTTCCCGTTGACGGTCATCCGCTGCGGGACCGGCGGCGTGGGGCGCTTGTAGATCGCGATGGCGTCGTAGTCCTGCGCGACCGGATCGTCGAAGATAAGCCTGCCCGGTCGCCCGGCCTGGAAATCAAATCGGTAGACGCCCATGTGGATTTCCTCGGCGGGATCCTCCCTCAGCCCGGAGGTCCCGCGACCCGGCGAGTATGAGCAGATCATCCCGCCGTCGGGCAGGGGGTATGGCGAGGCGTACCTGCCGGCGAGGTTGTTGCCGTTGTAGACGATCCCGGGGGTGAGTATTTTCCGCGTGGTCAGGGGCTTTCGCGGGTGGACGCTGCTGAGCCCGCCGGCGTTGTAGTGGCGGTGCCCGGCCGACTCGACGACCACCACCCGCCCGTCGGCAAGCTGCTGCGCGTAGGACTTGGTGTTGTTCATCTCGCGATGATTGCCCGTGAACGGCATGAAGTTGGTTCCGTCGGGCATGACCGTGCAGAAGGCGAACACGCCGGCCGTGCTCTGGTGCTCGCCGTGATGCTGCCAACTGGTGAACAGAATCCGCCCGTCGTTCAGAACGATTGAAGCCAGGTCGCTGCTCAGGTTGAACGTGATCTGCTCGACGTCCGACCCGTCAAGCTTGCAGGTGTACAGCACCATGATCGGGTCGCGGTCGTATTCATCGCGGATGTCCTGCACGTTCGAGCTGAAGACGATCCGCCCGTTGGGCAGGTAGTACGGGTCGATGCAGTCGCGCATGTCGCGAGTGATCCGGCGAAGGTTGCTTCCGTCCAGCGACATCTCGTAGATGTTCCACCAGTCGGTGGAGCCGTTGGTCTTGCGGGCGGAGAAGATGATCTTGTCGCCGTCGTACGAAAGATCGGGGTGCATCGCCGCAACGAACCGCCCGCCCGTGAGGTCGGTGAGCTTGCCGTCGGGCGCGGCCGGTATCAGCGTGCAGATGCGGGCCTTTCTCGGGCGGCGGACGATGCGGAACTGCTCGTAGTGCAGGCCGGACCTGCCGCTGGGCTCATCGGGGGCCTGGCAGAAGACGATGCCCTTGATGCCCTTCACCGGCGGCAGGGACTTGGGGGCAGGATTCGGCGCGGGCTGGGTGGTCGGCGGCTCGGGCGTGTTCCGCCCGCCGCGGATGGTAACCTGGTAGCTTCGCCAGGATTCCATCACGGCGCTGAAGGGCCAGTACATGTACTGGTTGGCGTAGGTCTTGACCAGCAGCAGGTTTTTGCCCTTGCGCAGGGTGGGGAAAATCTCGATGCGCCGCGGGATGTAATACCTCTGGGCCATCGGCACGGTCCTGATCACCTCGCCGTTGAGCCAGACCTTCATGGCGCCGCGGAAACAAAACGTAAGCTGCACGCGGCGCTTCGAAGCAGACTCGATCTCCCTTGCCAGATAGACGAAGCCGCCGCCCTTGAGCCCGCCCCGCAGGTCCATCTCCAGGTCGCCGGCCACCTTCCGCCACGTGTACTTGCGCTTGTTCACGGTGACCGGCTCGTCAAAGTCCGGCGCGTCGGTCTCTTCGGGCGGGCAGGGCCTTTTCAGGTCCCCGTCTTTCTTTCTGTCAGCCGGAAAAGGACCAATCACGTGCCACTTCCGCAGCGCCCGGGCCGCTCCCACATCAGCAGGCGCGTGGTAGCGCACAGTGTACGTGCCGGGATACAGCCTCGCCGTCATCCCCTGGTAGCCCGTTACCAGATACTTGTCGCCGGAGTACAGCTTCTGCGGCACGGTGGAGCGCCCGGTCGCAGGCGTGATGTCGCGGAAACGGAACAGACCGGTGGGGATGGTGACTTTTTTCCGGCCGGCCTCCAGCGTGAGCGTCCGGCTGACCCAACCCGACGGGAAGCCGACCCTCGCCTCGTACTGCCCCGCAGGCAACGAGAAATCCTGTCCGATCCGGCCTACCTTGACGCATTTCTTGCCCTTGTAGACGGTGAAGGCCCGCGACGAGTTGGGCCTCAGGCCCTGGGCATCGACGCCGACCACAACGCTCTTGGGCCTGCCCCCAGGGGGCGCGGCGGCGGACAACCGGCCTGGCCACATCGCGCAAAGGCTTCCGGCCACTGCCAGGCACGTTACTATCCACGTTTTGGGGTTCACGGTTTGCTCCTTGCTGCCTGTTAGAGGGATTTCAGGAACGCGGCCAGGTCGTCGATCTCCTGCTCGCTGAGCTTCGAGGTCGTTCCGTGCTTGTCCTTGGGGTTGTATTTCATCACGACTTCCTTGAGCGTCGCGGCGCGCCCGTCGTGCAGGTACGGGGCGGAGCGATACAGCTCCACCAGCGACGGGGTGTCGAAGTCCTTCTGCCCGGGCAGCGATCTGGCCGTCCGCGTGCCGACGTCGTAGCTCCCCAGGTCCGTGTAGAGCGGCGCGGGGTGGCAGGAGGCACAGCCCGCCTTTTGGAAGACTTTCTTCCCGCGGGCCGCTTGGGCATCGAGCGAGCCGTCCGCCTTGCGATGGAAAGGACTGGGAATGTAGGGCACGGAGCGGAGATACGCCCGGGTGGCCTCCAGCACATCCTCCTTCGGCGTGAGGAACAGGGCAAACCGAAAACCCTTTTCAACCGCGACGGACATGTTGGCCCGCACGCCCAGGGCCATCGCCGGAGGCGTCTGCCATGCGCCCACCAGGTTCTTGACGTTCTTCGGATTCGTCATGCCGTCGTTGAGCAGGTCCCAGTTGGCGCCGTCGGTCCGCACACCGGGATGGCAGCTCGTGCAGGTAAGCCATTGCTGGAAGCACTGCCTGGCATCATTGAACAGCAGCTCCCCGCGCCGCACCAGGTCCATCTTGCCGGGCCCGCCCAGGCCGATCCGATTGCGAATCTTCCCCGACGTGCCGTCGAGCACGGCCACCTCATTTGAGAAGTAATTCGCCACCCACAGGCTCCCATCGGCCGGCGAGACGGCCAGGCCCTGCGGCCCCAGCCCCCCGCAGGGGACGCGCCGCACGATGTCGCCCTTCTGCCACAGGAACCCCAAGTTCACGTGGGCCTTGGCGAGGGCCTCAGGTTTCGTCCGCGCGATCAGCTGCCGCAGCTTCACCAGGTCCACGATCGAAATCTCGTGCGTCCCGCGATGGCTTACGAACAGGCGCTTGCCGTCGCCAGAAAGCGCCACGCCGTGAGGGTTGGCCGCACCGCGGCTGACGTTGTCCAGCATGAAGGTCATTACCTTTGCGTCGCCCGCAAGCGGGACGATCGACAGGGCGTTGGTGTGCATCCAGCCCTGGTGCATCTGCGCCGGGGTGATGTTGAAATTAGGCCGCGAATGCACCACGAAGGCACCCTTGCCGTCCGGGCTGACCGCAACGCCCATCCCCAGCAGCATCGTCCCGGGCGAATGCTTCTCGGCAACGACCTTGCCGGCTGCGATGTCGATTACCGAAACATGGGCCGTGAGCTTTGCGTCCGTGGCCGGCTGGTGCGAGAGCGAATTGTTCACCACCAGCTTGCTCCCGTCGGGCGTGACGGCCAGATACGTCGGGGCGCGCCCCACCTTGATCCGCCGGACCTGCTTGCGGGCGGCTACGTCGATCATGGAAACGTCGTCGGATATGTAATTCGCCGAAAAGAGCCACTTGCCGTCCCCAGACACCGCCAGACCCGTGGGCTCATAACCCACCGCGACCGCAGCGATGACCTTGCGCGTCTTGGCGCTGATGAAGCTGATCTTGTGGTCGCCCGTCTCGGCAACGAAGACCAGCGCGCCGTCGGCGCTGGCGGCTACGCCCGTGGGGCGGCGGCCGACGGGGATCTCCGCGGCCACTTTCCCCCGCTGCGTGTCGATCACCGAGAGCGTGCCGGCCGTGTGGTTCGTGACGTAGGCCAGGCGCCCTTCGGGCGAGAACGCGATACACGTGGGAGATTTATACACCGGCCGCGCGGGCGCGGGCTTTGTCCGCGGCGCTTTGGCGCCCGAGGCGCCTGCGCCCAGCAGCCACGCCCCGGCCACGAATATCGCCACGAAGGCAAGAACGATGCTATTTCGCCAGATACGCTGCATATACCCTCCCGCTCCCGGGTCATACATTATACATACTCCGGTACGGCGGCTGTCCACCAAAACGGCGCGGCGGGGGACGTGGCGCCCCCTACGGGGGCTTTCCCGGCCATGGCAATGGCCGGGCTTTAGGGACGCGACTCGAAGATTTTCTTCTCCCTGAAGATTATGCTTATCTTGACGATAGGTCCATCCGCAGGTAGATTCAGGGCGATTCGGCGACAGGGAAGACCTGCGCAACTGAGAGGCCAGGGATGGCTCGCAAGAAAGCTAAGTCGACCAGCCGGGGTGGGGCGAAGAAGGCCCGCAAGCCCAAGTCGAAATCCGCACGCAAAGCAGCCAAGAAGACCACCGGGAAGCCCGCGGCTAAACGCGCCAAGAAAGCGCACCCGAAGCGCGCAAAGAAGCCGAAGACCCGCCCCGCCACGGCGGGCAGGCGTGGCGGGAAAGCCGCCAAGTCCGAATCGAAGCGGCCCGCGCGCGCAAAGAAGCCGAAGACCCGCCAGCCGAAGAAAGTTTCCTACGAGACGGCCGAATCCATGGCCAAGGCGCAGCGGGAGATTTCGGTCAGCGAATTCTTCGCCAAGAACCGCCACCTGCTGGGCTTCGACAACCCGCGCAAGGCCCTGCTGACCACGGTGAAGGAGGCGGTCGACAACGCCCTGGACGCGTGCGAGGAATCGGGCCAGTTGCCCGCTGTCGATATCAACATCGAGCAGCTCAGCGAGACGCACTTCAGGGTGACGGTGCAGGACAACGGGCCCGGCATCGTCAAGTCGCAGATCCCCAGCATCTTCGGGCGGTTGCTTTACGGCAGCAAGTTTCACCGGCTCCAGATGAGCCGCGGGCAGCAGGGGATCGGGATTTCAGCCGCCGGCATGTACGGGCTGCTCACCACCGGAAAGCCCGTGCAGATAACCTCCCGCACCGGGCCCCGGGCCAAGAGCCACTACTACGAGCTGCAGATCGACACCCGCAAGAATCGGCCCGACGTCATCCGCGACGACGTCATAGATTGGGACGCCAAGCACGGCACGAAGGTGACCATCGAGCTCGAGGCCCGTTACCAGCGCGGGCGCCAGAGCGTGGACGTCTACCTGGAGCAGACGGCCATCGCAAACCCGCACGTGAAGTTCTCCTATCACGCCCCCGACGGGCGCGAAGAGCAATACAAACCCTCGATCAGGGAGCTGCCGCCAACGCCGAAGTCGATCCGCCCGCACCCATACGGTATCGAGCTTGGCGTTCTTTTGAAGATGGCCGCGGACAGCAAGTCGCGCACGGTTCAGCAGTTTCTGACGGGCGAGTTTTCGCGAGTCTCGCCGCGGGTGGCGCACCAGGTTCTGGAACAGGCAGGGGTCAGGGCGAGGACCCGCCCGTCGAGGCTCAGCGGAGACCATGTAAAGGCGATATACGAGGCGATCCAGACGACCAAGATCATGGCCCCCGCGACCGACTGCGTGGTCCCGATCGGCCAGGACAAGCTCATCGCCGGGCTCAAGCACGTGGTGGACGCGGGGTTCTACATGGCGGTGTCCAGGAGCCCGGCCGTCTATCGCGGCAATCCGTTCGTCATCGAGGCGGCGCTGGCCTACGGCAAGCCCAAGGATCCAGGCGCCCCCGGCGAGAAGCCCGCCAAGAAGGGCCAGGACGCGGAACAGGCCGAGCCCGCGGAAGGCCAGCTCGCCAAGCTGATCCGTTTCGCCAATCGCGTGCCGCTTCAGTATCAGCAGTCCGCCTGCGCGATATACAAATCGGTGGCGGGGATGAACTGGAAGCTATACGGCCTGCCGCAAGGCCGCGGGGCCCTGCCGACCGGCCCGCTGACGGTTGTGGTTCACATGGCCTCGGTGTGGGTGCCGTTTACCAGCGAGTCGAAGGAGGCGATTGCGAGCTACCCGGAGATTCTGAAGGAGATGCGCCTGGCGCTTCAGGAATGCGGGCGCAAGCTGGGCGGGCACATCCGCAAGGCCGTGAGAATCCAGAAGGAGCTCAAGAAGCGAAGCTACATCGAGAAGTACATTCCCGCAATCGGCGAGGCGCTGCGGGACATACTGGCGCTCAAGGACCGCCAGGTTTCCCGGGTGTGCAACAACCTGCGAGACGTGCTGGAGCGCAGCCGCAAGTTCTAGCGGGCAGGGCCGGCGTTGTCGCTCAAGATGTGCGCCAGCCGAACAGTTCCGCCGTAGACTCATCCATCAGCGGCAACTCTTCGATAGGCCTGCGCACGGCGGGGTCTTCGTCAATCTCGTGCCAGGACTCGATGCGCTCATGGCCGAACTGCCAGCACAGATACACCTCGCGCGGGCCCGCGATACACGGAAAATCCACGACGCCGAGGGACCAGTCCTTCAGCTCGACCCCGACCTCTTCGAGCTCGTGCAGGCAATCGCGGAGCTTTCCGGCGGCCCGGACAAGCTCTCCCCGTGCAGCCGCCGCCTGCTCCTGGGCCTGGCCGTTGCGGGCGGCCTCCAGCGACTCCTGAAGCTCCAACATTTGCTTATATTCTGTGACAACGTCGGCGATGATTCGTTTGACGAGCACGAGCGCGAGATTCGCACGTGCGAGGGTAAAATACCGCCGCCTTGTGGTCGGCGGCGGCTCCTGCCTACTGCGGTCCGAATGATGAGTTCGTTGCGGCACCGAGGCTCTATCGGCAAGATGGCACCTCCAACATGAGCCAAGCGGGCGGGCGCCAGGCAGGTTGCAATCCGCCCGCTTAAGCTTATGCTTGAGGCATGTTCGGGTTTTTCAACATCAACAAGCCTCTCGGCCCGACGAGCCACGACGTGGTCGCGCAGGTCCGCCGGCGCGTCACGCGCAAGACAAAGGTCGGCCACGCCGGCACGCTCGACCCGTTCGCCGGCGGCGTGCTGGTGGTCTGTGTGGGTCCGGCCACGCGGCTGGCCGATTACGTGCAGGCCCAGCCGAAGAGGTACCGCGCCGAGGTAACCCTCGGCGCCACAAGTACCACCGACGACTCCGAAGGCGAGATTATGGAATCGTCGGCAGCGGCGCCCTCGGCTGACGCCATCCGCAACGCCACCGGCCAACTGACAGGCACTATCCAGCAGGTGCCGCCGTCCCACTCGGCGGTTCACGTGGCGGGGCGGCGGGCCTACAAGCTCGCGAGGGAGGGAAAGCGCGTCGATCTGCCCGCCAGGCAGGTCACGGTACACGCCATCGACGTGGTGGAATACGAGTATCCGCGGTTGGTGCTGGACGTGGCCTGCGGCAGCGGGACGTACATCCGCGCGCTTGCCCGCGACATGGGGGCCGGGCTCGGCGTCGGGGGATATTGCTCGATGCTCACACGAACGGCCGTGGGCCCATTCGAACTACCCGCCGCGGTAGCCCCGGACGATCTCGATCCGCAGCGCGACCTGCTGAGCCCGCTGCTCGCGATTGGAGACCTGGAGAAGGTGACGGTAAGCGAAAGCGACGCGAGCAGGATCGCAATGGGTCGCGCGATAGAACTTCCCAAGGCCCGGGGATTCAAATCCCTGCACTTGGAATGCGAGATCGCGCTGGTGGACGAGGGGGGCGACTTGCTGGCCCTGGGCCGCGTGAAGGCGGACAGCCGCACGATTCAACCGGCCAAGGTGTTCATCGCAACCGGCTGAACGCGCTTCGCCCGGTCCGCCGGGTCAGTTTCCCGCGGCGGCCTTTTGAATGATCTCGATCGCCCGGTCGACGTCCTCGCCGGTGACCATCAGGTTTGTGACGGCACGGATGGTGTCCTCGCCCGACGCCAGAACGCCGACGCCGCGTTCGTGGAGCGTTTCTTTGAACTGCGCGGCCGGCAGGGACGTCAGGCGGAAGAACACTATGTTCGTTTCGACCTCGTTGGGGTCGATCTCGATGCCGCCCATGCCTGCAAGCGCCTCGGCGAGCTTCCTGGCGTTGGCGTGGTCCTCGGCGAGTCGCTCGCGGTGATGCTCAAGAGCGTACAGCGCGCCGGCGGCGATGATACCCGCCTGGCGCATCCCCCCGCCGAGCATCTTTCGGAAGCGCCTGGCCCGCTCGACAAAATCGCCCGACCCGGCCAGCGCCGAACCGACCGGCGCGCCCAGGCCCTTCGAGAAGCACACGCTCACCGAATCGAAGTACGCGGCATATTCAGCCTCGGCTATTCCGGTCGCCACGGAGGCGTTCCACAGCCTCGCGCCGTCCAGGTGCATCCTGAACCCGTTTTCGCCGGCGAGGCCGGCCACCTCGCCGATCCCCTCGAGCGGCCAGATGCTGCCCCCGCCGCGGTTGTGCGTGTTCTCGACGAAGATCAGCCTCGTCCGCGGGAAGTGCACGTTCACCGGGCGCAGGGCCGACTTTACATCCTCGGCCGTGAAGATTCCCCGCACGCCGGCCAGCAGCCGCATCGTCACCCCCGAAAGCGCCGCCGGGCCGCCGCACTCATAGTAGTAGCTGTGCGTTTCCCGGTCGCAGAGCATCTCGTCGCCGGGCTCGGTGTGGGTGCGGATGGCCATCTGGTTTGCCATCGTGCCGGACGCCACGTAGACGGCGGCCTCCTTGTGGAGAATCTCCGCGGTGCGCTTCTCCAGCTCGATCACCGTGGGGTCGTCGCCGAGCACGTCGTCGCCGACCTCGGCCTGCGCCATCGCCTCGCGCATTTCGCCTGTGGGCTTCGTGACAGTGTCGCTGCGCAAATCAATCATGCTTTGTCCCGCCGCCGGTTGCCCTATTTGGTGTACTCGCCCTTGTGGTGCGGCTTGGTGAGGTCTTCCCACTTGGGGTCGAGGGCCGCCACGCCGTACCAGCCCCGCGCCATGAACAGGCCGTCCAGTATCGCGATAGCCGTCATGGCCTCGGCCACCGGGTAGATCCGCGGCAGGATGGAGATATCGCGCCTGGTGATGGCCTCCAGCTTCTTTTCCTTCATCTCCATCATATCCACGGAATCCTGCGCCTTGGAGATGGTCGGCGTGGGTTTCACGCCCATCTTGATGACGATGTCCTCTCCGTTGCTCATGCCTCCCAGGAACCCGCCGCAGTTGTTGGTCCGCCACCGCACCCGGCCGTCCTCGAGGAAGGGCTGGTCGTTCCACTCGCTGCCCAGCATGCCCGCGGTTTTCATGCCCGCGCCGAACTCCAGGCCGGTCATCGCGCCGATGCTGCACAGCCCGTGCGCGATGGTAGCCTTGAGCTTGTCGAACACCGGCTCGCCGATGCCCGCCGGCACGCCGCGCGCGACCAGCTCAATAGCCCCGCCGGCGGTGTCGCCCGCATCGGCCACCTTCGCCAGGTCGTCGATCATCTTCTGCGCAACCTCGTTGTCGCAGCAGTTCAGGTCGTTCGTCCGGTAGTTCTCCTTGAGCTCGTCGAAGGTCATGCTGCCATCGGCGAGGCTGCGCCCCTTGATGCCGCGGGACTCAATGATATGCGAGAGGATCTCGACGCCTTCGCGTGCGAGGATCTGCTTGGCGACGGCCCCTCCAGCCACGCGGACCACCGTCTCGCGCCCGCTGGCCCGTCCGGCACCGCACCAGTCGCCGTGCTCGCCGTACTTGTGGAAGAAGTTAACCTCGGCGTGCCCGGGCCGGATCAGATCCTTCACCTGTCGGTACTGGTCGATGTGAATATCCTGGGTATCGACGTTTCGGATGAGCAGGCCCACCGGCGCTCCGGTGGTCACGCCCTCAAAAAGCCCGCTGACAACCTCCACGCGGTCGGTCTCCTTGCGCGGCGAGTCGATGTCGCTCTTGCCCGGGCGGCGCTTCTCCATCTCATCCTGAATCTTCGCAACGTCCAGCTCGATCCCCGGGGGGACACCGTTAACGATGGCAAAGAGGGACCCGCCGTAGCCGCTGTCCTCAGCCGTCGCGTGCCAGCCGTATGATTCGCCGCAAGTGGTAACCTGAAACACTCGTCCAAATGTATTGCCCAACACTGTTCAGCTCCTTCGTCGCTATAGTAGCCAGTGGCCTGTAGCCGGTAGCCGGCTACTAATCGGTGGCCATTTCGCAGCCGAGGCCCTGCATCTGCTGCACAAAGTTCGGGAAGGTCTTCTTGACGCAATCAATGTCGGAAATCCTCGTCTTGCCCTCAGCGGCTAGGCCAGCCACCGCCATTGTCATCACCATTCGGTGATCCGCGTGGCTTTCCAGGTTGGTCCCTCGCATGCGGCTGCGTTTGACCACCAGGCCGTCCGGTCGTTCCTCGACCTGGGCGCCCATTGCCTTGAGGGCCTTGCACGTCTGGGTTATCCGGTCGCATTCCTTGTGCCGGCAGATTTCGGCGTTGGTAAGTACGGTTTCGCCCTGGGCGAACGCCCCGACAATGCCGAGCAGCACGAACTGGTCGATGAAGTTGTTGCAGTCTATCTCCCGCCCGACCAGTTGGCTGGACCTTGCCACAACGGCGTCGTCGGTCACCTCGATGTCCGCACCCATCTCCTGCAGGATGGTTACGACCTCCTTATCGCCCTGGCAATCGTTGAAGTCCATTCCGGGCAGCTGCACCTCGCTGTCCCGGGTGAGCAACGCCGCGACTATCGGGTAAAGCGCAGCCGACCAGTCCAGCGGAATCGTCCTCTCGAAGCCCTCCCAGCGCGACCGCCCGCGGACGCGATAATGCTCGAAGTTCTCGTTGCTGTATTCCACGCCGCAGCGCTTGAGCCAGTCGAGCGTAACGCCCACCCAGGGCTTCTCGCCCGGGCGGAGAACGGTTATGTCGCTGGGCGCATCGGCCAGCGATGCGGCTATCAGCAGCGCCGAGACCGGCTGGGAGTCTATGCCGTCAATCTCGCAGCTGCCGCCCTTGAGGGGACCGCGAACCACGACCGGCGCGTGACCGTCGCCCTTGGTGGCCACCGCCCACGCCCCCAGTGAGTTCAGGGCGTCGATCAGCGGCTGACACAGACGGATGTGCCTGAGGGAATGGTCGCCCGTCAGCACGGTGTAGCCGTCGCAGCAGGCGGCCAGGGCCGTGAAAAAACGCAGGATAATCCCGCTGTTGCCGCAGTCCATAATGTCCTCGGGCGTCTGAAGCTTCCCGCCCGTGCCGGTTACCTCCCAGACCTTCTCGGCCTTGGGGATGATCTGGGCACCGAGCATCTCCAGTGCCTCGGTTCCGCGCATCCAGTCGCTCGAAACGGCCGGCGCTATGATCCTGCTGGACCCCTCCGCCAGAGACGCCATTATCAGCGCGCGGAATGAATGACTCTTGTTGGGCGGGATCCTTACAGTGCCCTTCAGGCCGTTCGATTTCCACACCGCCAGATCCATAATGCGCTACCTCAGGGAGGAAGATCATATTGCGGCGCGACCCCAGATGCAAGCGCCGCGCGGACAGGCACCACACCCAACATCAACCCCAGGAATTGCCATCCCTGGGCGTTATGACATGTGCGCCCGGGCGGCGTTTTGTCAATCCCCCGCAGGCGGGGCAGGTTGCGCGGGCGCGGTAGTTTGCTCGGCCTCTTTGGGAGCATAGCTCTTGACCACCGCCTCGCGGATTTCCTTGAGCAGGTCGGGATTGTCGGCCATGAACCGCTTGGCCTTTTCGCGGCCCTGGCCGAGGCGAACGTCCCCGTAGCTCAGCCACGCGCCCTGCTTGGCGATGATGTCCCTGTCGACGGCCAGGTCCAGCAGGTCGCCCTCGGCGCTTATTCCGGAGTCGAACATGATGTCGAACTCGGCCGTCTTGAACGGCGGCGCGACCTTGTTCTTTACGACACGCGCGCGGACGTGGGTGCCGACGGCCTCGTCGCCTTCCTTGATCGTGCTGACCCTTCGGATGTCCAGCCGGATGGAGCTGTAGAACTTCAGCGCCCTTCCGCCCGGCGTGGTTTCGGGGTTGCCGAACATCACGCCGATTTTCATCCGGATCTGATTGATGAATATCACGCAGGTGCGGCTCTTGGCGATCGCGCTGGTGAGCTTGCGCATCGCCTGGCTCATCAACCTGGCCTGCAGGCCGATATGGGTATCGCCCATCTGGCCCTCTATTTCCGCCTTCGGCACGAGTGCGGCCACCGAGTCGATCACGATCACGTCCACGGCGTTGCTGCGGATCAGCATCTCGCATATCTCCAGCGCCTGCTCGCCCGTATCCGGCTGGGATATCAGCAGCTGTTCCAGATTGACGCCGAGCTTCCTTGCCCAGGTGGGGTCCATGGCGTGCTCAGCGTCGATGAAGGCGGCCACCCCGTCTTCCTTCTGCGCCTCGGCCACTACGTGAAGCGCCAGTGTCGTCTTGCCGGAACCCTCCGGGCCGAAAAGCTCGCATACCCTGCCCCGCGGGATCCCCGCCCCGCCAAGGGCCATGTCCAGGCTCAGCGCCCCGGTCGATATGCCCGCCACCGGGACGATCTGGTCATCGGCCATCCTCATGATGGCCCCCGTGCCGAAGCTTTTCTCGATCTGTTGCAGCGCCGCGTCGAGAGCCTTCTCCCGGCGCTCGGCGCTGTCCGCTCCGCTCTTCGCAGTCTCAATTTTCACGGCGGTCTTGCCCGTTTTGCTCGCCGTCTTAGCCATCGTTGTCTCCTGTCTGTCTCAATAGTCTCGGTTTCAGTTAAAACTAGTGTACGGTATTTGTTCGGGTATCGCTACAGGATTCCTTTAACTTTCTTGCCGCCCAAATGCCCGCTCCACGGGCACCGGATTGTACCGACGCCTGCTGCAAAAGCCAATGCCGCCACAATTCAGCATTCCCCTCCAACCCGCAGCCGCCCCCGCACGGGCCGTCACGGCCCGCCGGGTCGCAGGCTTGGGGGCGTTTACTTCCCGGGCCTGGCCGCCTTCCAGCCGGCATCGAGCATGGCGGCGAGCTGCTTGAGGGTCTTAGCCTGCTTGCCGTCGCCCGCGAGGTTAACGTTCTCACCCGGATCGGTCTTGTGGTCGTACAGCTCCCGGGCGGTGACCGCGGCGTCTTTTCGCTGCCGCCACTCCGTGTAGCGCCAGCGATCGGTTCGCATAGTGTAGCCCATTATCCGGCCGCGCGGGTACTGGCTGAAGACCGCCTGCTTCCACTTGCGCGCCGGATCGTCAAGCAGCGGCGCCATGCTCGCGCCCTCGCAGTGCGCCGGGGTGCTCAGGCCGCACAGCTCGCAGAGCGTGGGGTAGATGTCCACGAACTCGACCAGCGCGTCGGTGGCCTTGCCGGGGGCCTTCTGACCGGGCGCGCTGAGAACCACGGGCGCATGCGTATCCAGCTCGAAGTTCGTATGCTTGCACCACGCGCTGTACTCGCCCAGCTTCCACCCGTGGTCTCCCCAGAGGATGATGACCGTGCTGTCGCGCAGGTGGAGGCGGTCGAGCTCCGCGGTAAGCCTGCCCACCTGGGCGTCAACGTACGAGACGCACGCATAGTAACCGTGAATGAGCGTCCGGGCCTGATCGTCGGTGAGGCGGCCGCGCTTCGGCATGCCCGCATAGTTGCGCAGCTCGCCCCAGTTCGTCCCGGCGATGCGCGGCATGTTCTTCGGCCAGTCGCGATTGGCCGGCAGCTTGATGTCCTCGCGCCGGTACAGGTCCCAGTACTTCTTCGGGGCGTTGAAGGGCAGGTGGGGCTTGAAGAACCCGACCGCCAGGAAGAAGGGCTTGTCCTTCAGCCGTCGCAGCTCGGCGATGGCCTTATCGGCGGTGGCGCCGTCGGGATAGTCGCTGTCGCCCACGTCGGCGGCCTCGTAGGCCGGGCCGCGCCCCTTCTGGCCCGGGATCATCCCGGCCTGGGCCTCCTTCGTGAGGTAGCCGCGCCCCCGCCACTTGCCCCTCGCCCGCCACGGCGGTGCGGTCCAGCCGATCTTGTCGTCGTCGACATGATGGTAGATCTTGCCGAGCGAGACGGAACTGTAGCCGCTGTTCTTGAAGTGCTGCGGCAGCGACAGCACCTTCGGCATGGCCTTTCGCAGCGGTGTGGCGAGGTCGTAGATCTTCGTCGTGTCGGGTCGGCAGCCGCTCATCAGGCTGGCCCGGCTCGGCGCGCAAACCGCCTGCTGGCAATACGCGCGCCGGAAGACCGTGCCGCGCCCCGCCAGTGCGTCGATCTTCGGCGAGAGGATCTGCTTGTGCCCGTAGCAGCCGAGCTGCGGGCGGAGGTCGTCCACGGCGATGAAAAGGACGTTCATCTTCTTCCGCGGCGCTGCCCCTGCCGCCAGACCCGGCCCGAGCAGGCCGACGGCTGCACCTTTCGCCGCGGTGGACATAAACTGACGACGCGTGAGCTGTTCCATCCGGCATCTCCCATTCGATCTTTCAGCCGCGCGCGTTGCGTGCGGTTTCTGGTGCTACTGCCCGCCCAGCCCGGCGGCCGCTACGACCGTATAGGTCGGACCCTCGGGGCTGAGCTTGCTGGAATAGACCGTCACCTGGCCGGCGCGGACGGTGCCGAAGTTGGTCTCCGCCTGCTCGGCCGCGGCGCTGCGGATGCCGTCGGCATCCTTCATGAACTTCACCCTCGCCAGTGTAAGGTGCGGGCGAAAGGGGCGTTTTTCCTTTGGCAGGCCCAGGTCGGCCAGCGCATCGGCCAGGTCGGCCTGAAGGCGGGTCATTTCGCCGCCACCCTCATCGACGCCGACCCAGAGCATGCGCAAGCGGCCGCCCGGCGGGATGCACACCACGCCGTGCACGTCGAAGTCAAACGGCTGGTGCTCTGACGCGACCCGCCGCGCGGCTTCGCACACCTGCGCCAGCAAATCATCCGCCATGTTGCCCAGAAAGCACAGCGTGACGTGCATGTTCTTGGGCGCGACCCAGCGGACCTTTCCGCCGCACGATCTCAGGTTATCCTGGGTAGCGCCAACCCGCCCGCGAACCCCATCGTCGATGTCAATCGCGAGAAATATCCTGTCTGCCATCGCGTGGTCCCTGTTCTCCGTTAACCGCCGGCTCTGCCGTCAGTCAAAATTCCGTTATCGCGTGGAAGTCTTCCAGGCGCGCGTCGATGTCGGCACGCGTCACCGCCAGCAGGCGATTAATCGAAAAATCCTCCAGCTCGATCCCCGCCGCAACCGTGCCGTACGCGATGGCGCGGCGAAGCGTGGCTGAATCAACCCGATCCTCCGCCGCCAGGTGGCCCATCATCGCCCCGGCAAACACATCGCCCGCGCCGGTCGGGTCCACCACGTCCACGGCCGGATAGCCCGGCAGCGCGAACACCTTGCCATCCACAAACAGCAGCGAGCCGTGCTCGCCCTTCTTGATCACCAGAAACCTTCGCACCAGCTTGACGAGCTCCAGCCCGGCGGCCACCACGTTGACCTTGCCGGTCAGCAGCCTGGCCTCGGAGTCGTTGATCACCAAGCCGTGTATGCGCCCCAGGAGATCCATCAATGCGCCGCGCTGCTCGGTCATCCAGATGTCCATGGTGTCGGCCACGACCAGTGAGGGCTCGTCCAGCTGCCCGAGCAGCTCGAGCTGAAGGGCGGGATGCGTGTTGGCCAGGAACACGTACCTGCTGTCGCGAAAGCTTTCGGGTATGGTCGGCCCGGCCTCAGCCAGGACGTTCAGCTCGACCGCCACGGTGTCGCGCTCGTTGACGTCCTCGTGATAGCGCCCGTGCCAGCGAAATGTCTTGCTGCCTTCTCGCACCTCCAGGCCGGACATGTCGATCGCCGGATTGTCGTGCAGCGGTTTGAGAAAGTCCTGCGGGCAGTCGTCGCCGACGACGCCGACCAGGCGGACCGGCCCAAAGAAACCCGCCGCCACCGCAAAATAGATCGTCGAGCCGCCAAGTGCATCCTCGACCTTGCCCGAGGGCGACTCGACCGTGTCGATTCCTATGCTGCCCGTGACCAGTAGAGACATTGGCAATTCCCGACTGACGATTCTAGCCCACTAATCCGGCGGATGCCACGAACTTCTGCCGCACCGTTCAATTGTCGCGCAGGCGGCCGGGGGCCTATTTCGCCCACATCTTCATCATGAGGATTGTCTCGGCGACTTCGTAAAGGGTCGCCACGATCAGCACGATCAGCACCAGTAGGTTGCCCCTCAGATTCAGCATCACGGCGCTGCGGTACCGCCGCCATACGGTGGGTCCCTCGCTCGGCCGCAACAGGTACACCGGGACCAGCAGCGCGAAGAAGGACGCCAGCACGTACGCCTCGCCTTCCAGCAGGAGCGTGAAGGAATGAAGCAGCATCTTGCGCGAAGCCCAGGCGTAGCTCGGCGCGAACTTTAAACCCCACATCGCCGCCCGCCAGCCCGCGAGCACCGCGCCGACGCCCGGAACGATGAACGACGGAACGGTGATCACCAGGAACGAAGCCCTGACGAAATTGCCCACAAGGGTCAGGACCGCAGCCAGGGCAAAGTTCTGCTTCAGGTACGCCTTGGCCGCCATGGCGATCAGCCCCTGCCCGCTCTGTGTCTGTTCGGCGACTTTGGTCTCGAAGGCGCTCTGCACATCGGGCACGTGATACGCCACCGCTGTCAACAAGATCACTGTCCCAAAGAAGATCACGTGGACCGCCAAGAACAGGCGCCTGTACCTGCGTATTGCAGCGAGGGCCGGATGCCAGACCCGCCCCTTCGTGCGCGTGGCCAGAAACCTGAAGAAGCGTATCAGCAGGGCCGCACCGCCAAGCAGCAAGAGTCCCTGCCCAGCGACGTACAGATAGAACGGCCCGGGCCTCACGCGCGGTGGACCGTCGTCCTCGGCGCCGACCGGAGCGCTGGTGGCGCGGCGGGCAGCCGGCTTCTGGAAGGCCCAATACGAAAACGCCATCAGCGCAAAGCCAATCACCAGCACCAGCGTCCAGAGAATGGCCTTCTTCATGCTACCTTCTTCCAATGCCGGGCCCGCGCCGGCTCCCCCATCAACTCTGCTTCTCGCGGAGCAATGCCCGCCGCTGCACCCGGGGCATCCGTCGATCCCGGCAGGCATACTTCAGATGCCCGGGACTACCGGCTTTGTTCAGGATAGACGTTCAGGCCTTCCTTCTGCGCGGCCTCAAGAAGCCGCTGATCCGCAGAGACGAAAAGCAGCTCTTCCCCGACGGCGTCTCGTACAGTCAAAGCAGATGCCAAGTGTATGGTGTCGAATCCGCGGAGGGGGTGATCTGCGACGAGTCGATCTATGCGCCTGTTCAATTGAGGTGAAACCGGTACCACCTGGACCGAGTCCCAGTCGCTCTTGAAGGACCGTATTGCTCGGGTGAGTCCTTCTCGGGAGACGATTCCCTCCCGTCTCTTGCGATGGAACGCCGCCACGAGTTCGGCATATCCCACGGCTGAGACGGTAATGCCCTGTGACTCGCGCCACAGTCGGAGGCTCGCCTCAGATCCAGGTTCGCTGAGGTAGAGCTTGACCATGGCGCTGGTGTCCATGTAGGCGATCACCGCCGGTCCTCAATGATCATCTCGGACACGGGCTTGCCTCCCACCTTGAGCGGCGACGGGATGTTCCTTCTGCGCCGCTTTCTGGCAGGTGTCAGCAGACCTCTAGCCACAAGTTCATCGAGCCCTTTTCGCGCCGCCGACTTTTCGGGAGGTTCCTTGACGAGGCGGGCAATCGGCTTGCCCCGTTCGGTCACCACCACCTCCTGGCCGCGCTTAACCCGCGCAAGATAACGGCTCAGGTTATTCTTCAGTTCCCGAATTCCTACCGATGTCATTTTGTCTCTCCTGGCCCATGTAGCCACATCATCTTTATTGTAGCTACATTGGGCACCGGGTCAAGACCTTCTTGCACAGTAAGTTGCGCGCACTGGCCGCCTGCCGGCAGCATATCCACTACCGCGCCGCAAGACACCTGTCGATGCGCGCCAGAGCCTTCTCACGCCCGAGCAGCAGCAGCGTGTCGAAAATCGCCGGGCTTATCACCCCGCCCGTCACCGCCACGCGCACCGGCTGGGCCACCTTGTTCATGCTGAGGTCGCCCGCCTCCCGGAACTCGTCCACAGCCTGCTCCAGGGCCGCGTGCGTCCATTCACACGAGGTGAGCTTCTCCCGCAGGCCCGCCAGCACGGTGTACCCGGCGCCTTCGTTCCTGGCCAGCACCTTCTTCACCGCCTTTTCGTCGTACTCGAAGGCGTCGTCAGGCCCGAACAGCACGCCGCACTTCCTCGGTATGTCCGCGAACGTGCGGAAGCCCTTATTCATGCGAATGACCTGGCGCAGCAGCGACTCATCGTCGGAGGGGATCGGCCCCGGCGCCTCGGGGTTCAGCGACAGGTAATCCCTCAGGCCCACCAGCAGGCGAGTCTCATCCGTCGTCGCCATGTCGCGTGTGCTGAAGGCAAGAAGCTTCTCGCGGTCAAACTTCGCGTTGGCCTTACCGATCCGGTCGATGCTGAACAGCTCGATCATCTCATCGAGGGTGATCTTCTCGCGGTTTCCGCCCGGGCGCCAGCCGAGCAGCGCCATGAAGTTGAGCAGAGTTTCCGGCAGATACCCCGCCCTGCGGAACGAGTGGACCTCGACGTCGCCGTCCCGCTTGGAGAGTTTGCGGCCCTGCATATCCATGATCAGGGGCAGGTGGGCGTAGCGCGGCTCGGGCAGGCCGAGGGCCTCGCGCAGCGCCGACTGCCGCCAGGTCTGGCCCAGAAACTCCTGCCCGCGGCACACCAGCGTCACGCCCATCAGGGCGTCGTCGATCACGTTTGCGGGGTGATACGTGGGCCAGCCGTCCGCCTTCCGTATGATGAAGTCCTCCATCTCGGAGGCGGGCACGGTCACATCCCCGAATGCCTCGTCGTGGATCGTTGCATCCTTATCCGGGGAGATAAACCGGACCACCACGGGGCGGCCTTCGGCCTTGGCCTTTTCGGCATCGGCCGCCGTCGGCAGCGGGTCGGGGCGAGCGTAGCGAAAGGCGCCCTTGGCGGCCTTGGCCTCGGCCCGCATTGCGTCGAGCTCCTCAGCCGTTTCGAAGGCGTAGTAGGCCTTGTGGGCCTCGAGCAGCCGATCGATGTATTCGCCGTACAGGTCGAGCCGCTCGGACTGGCGATATGGGCCGTTGGGGCCGCCGACCTCGATCCCCTCGTCCCACTCGATGCCCAGCCAGCGCAGGTCGTCGAGTATCTTGGCGACGGCGGTCTCATCGTGGCGGGCGCGGTCGGTGTCCTCGATGCGCAGCAGAAACGTCCCGCCCGCCTGCCGCGCCAGCAGGAAGTTGAACAGCGCGGTCCTCGCCCCACCGACGTGGAGATAACCCGTCGGCGAAGGGGCAAAACGCGTCTTGAGCTCGGCCATGGGCGCCAAGATAGTGCCGGAAGCGCGCTTTTGCAACAACCCCCGCCCGCGCGGGGGCAGGGAGAATCACGCCTGGGCCTTCTTCCGGGCCGCCGCGGCTATCTTCTCTCGCCAAGCGCGTATCTGTTCGGACTCATCGGCGGTACCCACGATGAAGTCCGCATAGGAAGAGAACTCGCCCTTTCGGGATTGATATTCCACCATCAGTTCCCGCTGAATGCGGTTCTTCATCTCCACGCAATCGAATGTCTTAGCTTTCGTCGTCACCACCTATCTCCAGCGGACTCAGGATGGTCATTGCGCCATACCCGTTCATAACGTTAACACGGTTGAACCCTCTGATGCGATCAAAGTTCACAATGTGCTTGAAGTTCCAACTGAGGATCAGGTCCGCCCCGGCCGCCGTAGCGCAAGCCACATGGAGGGCGTCGCTTGCGGAGCCTGGCCCGAGAACCCTCGCCTTAATGTACTCATTGGCCAACGCCTTCACTTGCTCGCTGGTGGGCACTTCTTCGATCCCGTCGGGTGGCAGAGACTCCCACAGCGACTTAACGGCATTCGGGGCCTTGGCCAGTTCTCCTGAGCGTCTCCGCCGAGACCATGACGATATACAGACCTTTGAACACCCGCTTGAAGAACCGCGTCGTGGCCTCGGCGAACTCATCGTCCTGCGTGCCGCCGAATACGGATGTGTCCACATATACGCGGATGATGTCCATTGCTCGCTCCCGAGTTCATCCTACGCCTGCGACGTTGAGAAGTCAATCGGCCCGCAAAGCACACCGGCTGGGACGCAAATCGGAATGTCGAACGTCGAATGATAAATGATGAACTATCGCCCGGCCGCTTAGATGTTACCTGTAGATGAGTGGCGTTTTCTTGGGGTCGTTGAGACTGGCCACGTCTAGGTCAACGTCCAATTGCGCCCAGCGCAGATGGCATCCATGATGAAGCTCCACGTTGAGAATGTCCTTTACCCTGGCATCCTTGAACCACGGAAACTGCTCGTATGGGAGAAAGTATTCCGTGTCGCCGACGAACACCCAGAAACCGTGAACGGAGATATTGGTCACTTCAACGTCCGAAATGCTCTCGCCAAGCGGGGCCATGGTTTACTTCTTCTGCTTCTGAGCCTTTTCGATCTTCGCCCAGGTGTCCTTCAGGGTGACCGTCCGGTTGAAGATGAGCCTCTCGGGCGAAGAATCGGGATCCACGCAGAAGTAACCCCGGCGCTCGAACTGACAGCGAAAGCCCGGCTTGGCCGCGGCAAGGCTCGGCTCGACGCGACAGGCCGCAAGGGTCTCCAGCGAATCGGGGTTCAGGTTCGCCTTGAAGTCCGCGCCCTCGGCCGCGTCGTTCGGGTTCTCCTTCGTGAACAGATGGTCGTAGAGCCGCACCTCCGCTTCCAGGGCATGGGCGGCCGAGACCCAGTGCAGAGTTCCCTTGACCTTGCGGCCGTCGGGGGCGTCGCCGCCGCGCGTGGCCGGGTCGTACGTGCAGTGAAGCTCCACAACCTCGCCGGTCTGGGGATCCTTCACCACGTCCGTGCACGTGATAAAATACGCGTACCGCAGGCGCACCTCGCGCCCGGGCGCAAGGCGGAAGAACTTCCTGGGCGGATCCTCCCGAAAATCATCGCGCTCGATGTACAGCACTCGCGAGAACGGCACCTTCCGCGTGCCGGCCGCGGCGTCCTCAGGATTGTTCACCGCGTCCAGCTCTTCGCTCTTGTCCTCGCCGTAGTTGTCGATCACCACCCTCAGCGGCCGCAGCACGCCCATCACGCGCGGGGCCCGCTTGTTGAGGTCCTTGCGCAGGCAGTGCTCGAGCAGGGCGATGTCGACGGTGCTGTTGAACTTGTTGACACCGATTCGGCGGCAGAAGTTTCGGATCGATTCGGGCGTGTAGCCGCGCCGCCGCAGGCCGCACAGCGTCGGCATCCGCGGATCGTCCCATCCGCCGATGTGCCCGCTTTCGACCAGCTCAAGCAGCTTTCGCTTGCTCATCACGGTGCAGCTCAGATTAAGCCGCGCAAACTCGATCTGCTGCGGGTGGTGCACGCCGAGCTGGTCGAGGAACCAGTCGTACAGCGGGCGGTGATCCTCGAATTCCAGCGTGCAGATCGAATGCGTGACGCCCTCCACGGAATCCTCCAGGCCGTGGGCCCAGTCGTACGTCGGATAGATGCACCACTTCTCGCCCGTCCGATGATGCGCCGCGTGCAGAATCCGGTACATCACCGGGTCGCGCATGTTCATATTCGGCGAGGCCATGTCGATCTTCGCCCGCAGCACGCAACTCCCGTCCGCCAACTCGCCCGCTCGCATCCGCGACAGCAGGTCCAGGTTCTCCTCCACGCTGCGATCGCGGTAGGGGCTGTCCCTGCCCGGCGACGTCAACGTGCCGCGGTGTTCGCGGATCTGGTCGGCCGTCAGATCGTCAACGTACGCCTTGCCCGCCTTGGCCATCTGCACGGCGTATTCGTACATCTGCTCGAAGTAATCCGATGCGAAGTACAAGTGCTCGCCCCAGTCCCATCCGAGCCAGCGCACGTCCTCCTGGATTGCCTCTACGTATTCAGCCTCCTCCCTGGTTGGGTTGGTATCGTCAAACCGCAGGTGGCAGACCGCCCCCTGGTTCTCAGCCGCGATGTTGAAATTCAGGCAGATCGCCTTGGCGTGCCCGATGTGCAGGTAACCGTTCGGCTCGGGCGGGAAGCGCGTCACCACCGGCCCCTCCCATTTGCCGGTCTTGAGGTCTTCCGCAACAATGTCCCGGATGAAGTCCGACGCGCCGGCGGCTTCGCTCGTGTTCATCTCCCGGGCTTCCTTTCGCCGTTCCTCGCGCAAACCACCGACCCCTGCCCGCCACGCCCTATTCCCCCGGACCCTCGGTGATCCGCTTATAGAAGGCCACGTAGTCCTCCTTCTGGTCGGACATCATGCAGGCGATCGCCTCGCGCGGGTGCTGGTTCAGAACGCCAGCCAGCATGAACGGAATATGATATCCCCAATCAACATCCTTCTGCAGCGGGATGATCTCCTTGGCGATAACGTCCAGCACCGGGACGATGTCGAACTTCGGATTCTTGAGGAACCCCAGCAGCAGCTCAAGCGGGCAGTTGCCCGCGCCTCGCCCCAACCCGAACAGCGTCCCGTCCACGTAGTTCGCCCCCTTGACGATCCCCTCGATCGTATTGGCGAACGCAAGCTGCTGGCTGTTGTGGCAGTGGATACCCACCTCCTTGGTCTTCAGGAACATCTGGTACGTCTCGACGAGGAAGTGAATCTCCTCGCTGTAGAGTGCGCCGAAGCTGTCGACCACGTAAACCGCCTTCACCGACGTCTCCTCCTCCATCTGCTGCAGGGCCTCAGCCAGGGACGGCCCGCCCTCCTTGGAGATCGCCATCACGTTGATCGTTGCCTCGTAGCCCTTGTCGGTCGCGTTGTTCGCCAGGTGGATCGCCTTGTCCACATCCTTCACGTACGTCGCTACGCGAATCATGTCGACCACCGACTCATCACACGGAAGAACATCCTCGGCCACCGCTTTGTGGGCATCCTGCATCACCGTAAGCTTTGTCCCGTCCGGGTCCACGCCGTCAATCACTTTGCGAAGCTCATCCTCATCGCAGAATCGCCACGGGCCGAACTCCGCCGGCGAGAACATCTCCTTGCTGTTGCGATAGCCGAGCTCAACGTAGTCCACGCCCGCGGCACACACGGCCTTGTACACCGCCCGCACGGTCTTGGCCGTGAAGTGCGAGTCGTTCGTTAATCCGCCATCGCGGATCGTGCAATCAACCACCTTAATCTCGGGGCGAAACATCAGTATGTCTCCATCTTCATCGCTGTTGCAGCTGGCTGCCGCAGGGGCAAATTCCTTAGTCACGACAACCTCCCATTATAGCCCAAAGTCGGCGTTTTGTAGACAAAACGTAAATCCATTGTGCTCATGGCCCCGTCGCACGGTACCTATCCCTCAAGCTCCGCCCCCAGCGCCTGAGTGATCCTGTCGAAGTCCTCGATGCCGTGATACTCAATGATGATCCTGCCCGTGTTCTTAGCCCGTCCCGGCTTGATGACAACCCGCGTGCTGATAGCTGTCGTAAGCTGCCGTTCGATATCCACCAGGTACGCGGCCTTGGACTTTGGCTGCGAGGTTGCCTGCGCAGCTGCCGCCCCAGGTGCGGCTGCCGCCAGCTTCTCTAACTCCCTTACTGACAAGGACTTACGTGCAGCCTGCGTAGCCAGTGCGATCTGTCTCTGCTCCTGGCCGGCCAAGCCCGCCAACACCTTCGCATGCCCGAAGCTCAGCGAGCCGGCAATGAGCATCTCGAGGATTACGTCCGGTAAATCCAGTATGCGCAGGTAGTTAGCCACACTCGCCCGCGGTTGTCCCAGTCTTTGAGCTGCCTCCGCCTGCGTCAGGCTGAAGCGGTCGATGTAGTCGCGGCACGCCTGGGCACGCTCGACCGGGTTCAGATCCATCCGCTGGATGTTTTCGATCAGCGCCCATTCCAGCATCTGCTGGCGGCTTGCCTGCCGGATGATACAAGGCACGGTCTCGTGGCCCAAACGCCGCGCCGCCCGCAGACGGCGCTCACCGGCTATCACCGTGTACGCCTTTTCCACATCCCCCTCGCTCGGAGCCACAAGGATCGGCTGCAGAATCCCCTGCTCAGAGATGCTGTTGGCCAAGTCCGCCAGATCCGACTCCTTGAAGTCGCGCCGCGCCTGGTACGGATTCGGCTGGATGCTTTCGATCGGGATCTCAACCGGCCCGCCCTGGTTGGCAGGACGCTGCGGCGCCTCCGGCGTGGGGACATAGCGATCGGCCACGTCCACGGCCGGCGCAGCCGCTGAATCAGTGATCAAGCTGGATAGGCCGCGTCCGAGGCGGGGCTTGTTGTGTTTCGCGGTGGCTCGTGACTTGTTTGGCATGGTTGGCATCCTTTCCAGGCTTTCACCGCCACAGGTCCATGGCGAACCAAGGTTCCACGTGGAACAATCGTAAGACTACGCATATTGTGACTGGTTGCAAGCTAAATGGCAAGATTCTTTTGTCCGGTGCGGGCTCCCTGGCGAGGCCGCCCCCTCATATCGTATGTCGGCCGGGACGGAATACCATATACGGGAATGCCCCCCCCTGTTGTTCCACGTGGAACACGCCCGATTGACTGACCGCAGGCTACAAGGTCGCCAGCCAGCGCGCAAGCACCAGCAGCGCCCACAGACGGCGGCTGTGATCGCCCCGGCCGCTCACATGGTCGTTGATCAAACCCTCCAACGCCCCCGCCTCGAAGATTCCCCGCCGTCGCAGCCCAGGATCCAGGAGCGTCTCGGTCAGCACATCGCGCAATTCCTTCGCAAGCCATCGCGCCAGGTGCACGCCGAAGCCGTGCTTGGACCGCCCGAACACCCACGCCGGCAGCATGTCGCCAAAGGCTCGCCGCAGGATTGCCTTCCCCCGCCGCCGGGTAATCTTGAGCTCAACCGGCAGCGACAGGCCCACCCGCACCACCCGCCGATCGAGCATCGGTTGGCGCAACTCCAACGGCACACCCCCGGCTGCCAGACCCGTCTTCACCAGCAGGTTGTCCGGCACATACGTCACCAGGTCGTGATACTGGGCCCGCGTTACCTCATCCTCGAAGTCGCCCGCCTCGTACAGGTCGCAGAACCATCTCGCCGGCGCCTCGATATCCACAGCCGATGCGAAATCCGCCGTCAACAGTCGCTCCAGATCCCGCGGGCCGAACAGGCGCCGATGAATGAAGTGCTGCACCGCGAAGGGATGCGGCAGGCCATCGGCAAAGCGAAGGAACCTGCCAAGCCCCACCCCCTTGTCGCGCCGCCCCCACGGGCTCAGCAGCACCGCCGCGAGCCGCACGCCGAGATAACGCATCGGCCCCATCATCTCCGCCGCCCGCACCGCCCTGTACCGATCGTAACCGGCAAAGACCTCGTCGCCGCCACCACCGACCAGGGCAACCGCCGTGCGCGAGCCCGCGGCCTCGCAGATCAGGTAGGTCGGCAGCACACCAGGGTCGCCAAACGGCTCCTCGTACATGGCCGTGATGCGGTCGACAACATCGGGGGTGGGGCGGATCGCCAGTTCAGTGTGCTCCGTACCGCAATGCTCCGCGACCAGCGCCGCGACGGGGCGCTCGTCGTAGCCCGCACCCTCGAAGCCCGCGGTGAACGTCCGCACACGCCCCCCCGACCCGCCAGCCGCCGCTGCGATCGCTGTGACGATCGACGAGTCAACGCCGCCGCTCAGCAACACCGCCGTCGGCGCACCCGCCGGCATGCGGACCTCAACGGCCCCAGTCACCGCGGCCCGCACCTGCTCAACGAGCTCGCCATTCGAAACCGCCTGCGTGCTATCGCCGCCGTCCGGCGCAGCCACCTCAGGCGACCAGTACTGCACAGGTTGCTCCACCTTCTCTGCGACGGCCAGGTAATGGCCGGGCGCCAGCTTGGAGAGCCCGGCGTATGCGCTCCATCGCTGTGGAACGTAACCCATTGTAAGATAAGCACTTATAGCCTCCGGGCTGGGGCCGGTCTCCACTGCCGGGTGCGCCAGAACACCCCGCGCCTGTGAGGAAAAGACAATTCGGTCGCCAAGCACGGCGTACCATAGGGGCCTGCGGCCGAGCGGGTCGCGCGCCATCATCAGCCGCCCCGCCTCCGCATCGTACAGGACAAAAGCGAACGCTCCCTCCAGCCTGCCAGCGGCGTCCAGGCCGTCAGCGGCATAGAGATGCGCCAGCAGATCAACTTCCCCCCGCGTGCCGGATCCCCGCACCGCACCGCCCAGTTGCCGCCAGAGTAAGTCGCAGTTATCTATGCGACCGGCCAGCGCGACCATGACGCCGGCGTCGGGCTCAGCCGCCGCATCGCCCACGGCTATAGCGCAGCGCCTGTCCGCCGACAGGAAGGAGCGCACCGCAGCCTCGCCGTGATGAGCCAGGCCCGAGGCCATCGCCTCGGCGGTTTGACCGGCGGCAGAAGCGCCCGAAAAAACAAATTCACCGGCGAAGCAAGACATGCGCGTTATTATCACGCCTCGTTCAGATTACATCAGCGCCCTACAAAGATGCCGGCCACCACGGCCACCACCAAAAGCACCAGCGCCGCCAGAATGCCCATCAGCAGCATGGTCACCCGCCTCGACCCGGCCTTCATCGACTCACTCAGATCGCCGGTGGCCTTGGTGACACTTTGCCCCATCTGCCGGACCTCCTCCGCCTGGGCTGCACTGCTGCGCGATGTATCCTCGATCTTACCCGACATCCCTTCGATCGCGGCCAGCATCTTGGCCTGTGGCTCGCGGGCGGCCTCCAGGGCCTGCTCAATCTTCACCAGCAGCCCAGCCTGCTGCTCCGCCCGTTTGCCGAGCGCGCCCAGCCCCTGCTCGTTCTGCTCCCTGAGCTCCCTGACGCCGTCACGGATACCGGCGGCCAACTCCATCTGCCGCTCCGCGTGCTCGCTCACCGCTGCCAGCCCCTCCTCGGTCTTCGTCCCCAGGCCGGCGACGGCCTCACGGATTCGGTCGGCCGCTTCGGTCTGCGACTGGCCTGCCGCGATGAGCTTATCAGCCTTTTCGGGCAAGGCGGCAAACTCCCGCAGCAGGATCTCGAACTGTTGGCGAGGCGCATCCATTGCCTCGATGAGCTGATCCACCTTTTCATCCGCGACGATTGCCTGCACCGGCGTGGGCGGAGGGGCATCGGGCGCCTCGCAGGGGACCGCAGCGGATTTCGGCGTCTTCGGGGACGCCGGGCAGGCCGGCGATGCCGCGCCAGGCTCACCCTTGTGACGCCGAGTGAACAGCCGCCCGAGCTTCTCCTTGACCTTCAAAAGAATCTGACGAATCTTTTCCATCACCATCATGATCGGTCCCCTTCATGTCGATCGCCTCGTTTGTTGTTAGCCTCGGCATACTACTCGCACCCGCCCGGCCGGTCAACAAACCATCTCGGCTGCCGGCAGCAGCCCAGACTCGGCGGAACGGACGTTACGTTCTTCGTCGCGGCGATAAACCCCGCCGCTGGGCGATAGGGCCAGGCCTGCGGGTTTTTCAGCAGGCGCGCTGTTGGTTTTCCCGGCTGCGCCTGCGTAGAATGAATACGGACAGCCCCTGCATCGGCGCGGCTCACCGCGCCACAACCAGAGAGATCAGCTCCTATGATCGACGCGCGCGGACTCACCGGCGTGCATGCGGCCGTCTGGGCGGTGCTGCTGGCCGGCCTGGCCGGCCAAGGCTGCGGGGCCGCCGCGCCGGCAACCCGCCCGGGCCGGGCCGAGCCGCTCGTCCGGGCGCAACTACTGGCCGACGTCGACAGCATCGCTCCGGGCGCCACGTTCACCGTCGGCGTGATGCTGCACATCAAGAAGGGCTGGCACGTCTACTGGAAGTATCCGGGTGACTCGGGCCTGGCCACTGAGGTGGATTTCAAGCTGCCGAAAGCCTTCAAAGCCGGGCCGCTCCGCTTTCCGACCCCTATGCGCTTCACCCAGCCGGGCGACATCGTCGGATTCGGCTACGAGGACGCCGTCCTTCTGACGGCCCGCGTGACCGCGCCGGCGGATCTGCCGGCGGGCCGGCCCGTGACGATCGCGGCCGAGGTCTCATGGCTCGCCTGCAAGGAAACGTGCGTTGTGGGCGAGGCGAAGCTCAAGCTTGCTCTACCCACGGCAAAGCAGGCGGCCGCGGCCAATCGCAAGCTGTTCGCCCGTTGGGGTAAGGCCCTGCCGGTCGACGCCGGCACGAGCGGCGCGCCGTTCAAGGCGACGGTTCACGGCCGGCTCGGCCCGAAGAAGCGCAAGGGCAACTTTGCCATCATCCTCGAGGGCGCGTCGGTGCCACGCCGCCTCGAATGGATCTACGCCGGCAAGGACGCCATCGCAATCAAGGCAGTCAAGATCAAACCCCCCTGCGGCCGCGCGGAAATTACCTTTACCGCGGAGGTCCTGGCGGGTATGAAGGTGCCGTCGTCACCGTTGGAAACGCTGGTGGTGTATTCAGCCCCAGACGGCTCGCCTCGTGCGGTTCGGATATACATTCCTCTGAAGATCGCAGCGGACAAGGTGCCGCAAAAGCAACCTGCAGGCACGGCAACATTACGTAAAGGAGACAAGCCATGAAGAAAGCAACAATACTGGCAGCATGCGTGGTGATCGTGCTGGGCGCGACGGGCCTGGTCAGCCACGCCGCCGACAAACCGGCCAAGAGCAAGCATGACTTCACGCTTACCGACCAGGACGGCAAGAAGGTGGCCCTGGCCGACTGCGCCGGCAAGATAGTGGTGCTGGAGTGGATGAATCCCCAATGCCCGGTCTGGATGCGCCACTTCAAGGCCCAGACGATGCTGAAGCTGGCCGGCACGTATAAGCCCAAGGACGTAGTGTGGCTGGCGGTCAACAGCACCAAGTCCTGGGACGAGGCCAAGAACAAGGCGTTCCGCGACAAGAACAAGCTGCCGTATCCGATCCTGGTCGATCAGGGCGGCGAGGTGGGCAGGCTTTTCGGCGCCAAGACCACGCCGCACATGTTCATCCTGGACAAGAAGCACAACCTGGCCTACGGCGGGGCCATCGACGACGATCCCCGCGGCAAGAAGGGCGCCGAGGCTACGAACCACGTTGCCAAGGCCCTGGACGAGCTGCTGGCCGGCAAGACCGTGAGCACGCCCAAGACCAAGGCGTACGGCTGCGGGGTCAAGTACGGCAAGGCCCCCAAGCCCGCCAAGAGCAAGTACAACTTCACGCTCAGCGACCAGGACGGCAAGAAGGTGGCCCTGGCGGATTGCGCCGGCAAGATCGTGGTGCTGGAGTGGATGAATTCCGAATGTCCGGTCTGGATGCGCCACTTCAAGGCCCAGACGATGCTGAAGCTGGCCGGCACATACAAGCCCAGGGGCGTGGTATGGTTCGCGGTCAACAGCACCAAGTCCTGGGACGAGGCCAAGAACAAGGCGTACCACGATAAGAACAAGCTGCCGTATCCGATCCTGGTGGACCAGAGCGGCAAGGTCGGCAAGCTTTTCGGGGCCAAGACCACGCCGCACATGTTCATCCTGGACAAGAAGCACAACCTGGCCTACGGCGGAGCAATCGACAACGGCAAGAAGGGCGACGCGGCCACCAACTACGTAGCCAAGGCCCTGGACGAGCTGCTTGCCGGCAAGACCGTGAGCACGCCCAAGACCAGGGCGTACGGCTGCTCGGTGAAGTACGCCAAGTAGCGGCCCGGCCTGCTCGCTCCGGTGGGGCAGGGCCAAAGCCGCTGGCAGACGCAGCGTCCGCCGAGACGCTTGTGAGGCGCGGACGCATGCGGGAGATGTTTACGGCCTCGGCATCGACAAAGGAGCATTCCCATGAGTGATGGCGGCCTCGCGGAAGCCGTGTTCTCCGTGATCAACTCGCGGCGCAGCGTGCGCAAGTTCGCCGCCGAGCCCGTGCCGCGCGATGTGCTCGAGAAAATCGTCGCCGCCGGCATCGAGGCGCCCTCCGGCTGCAACATGCAGTTCCGCCACTACATCATCGTGGACGATCCCGCGGTGATGGCCAAGATCCGCCCGACCAGCAGCGCCCTGGCGACCGCGCCGGCGGCGATAGTCATCCTCATGGAGCCGAAGGGGACGAAGTACGGCGAGTTCTGGATGCAGGACGCCTCAGCCGCGATGGAGAACATGCTGCTGGCGGCGGTGGCGTTGGGCTACGCGGCATGCTGGGTCGAGGGTGGCGTCCGCCCCAGCGAGGACTTCCTGCGAGAGGTCCTGGGCGTTCCCGAGCACCTGCGTGTCTGGTCGCTGCTGCCGGTGGGCAGGGCGGCCGAAGACCCGCAGCGCCCGCCAAAACCCGACCCGCCCGAGATCACACACTACAACGCCTTCGGGGAATAACCGCCCCCGCGGAACTCGCAGAAACATACAACGCGAAAGGGGACATGCGATGAGACTGCTGAAGGTATCGGCTTTGCTGCTGCTGGTAGCGGCACTGGCCGGCTGCAACGAAAAGCAGGAACCCCCAGTGGAGCAGGAACCCCCATTAAAGCAGGGACCCGCGCCAACGACCGAGGCGGATAAGCTCGTCTTCGAGCGGCTCAATGAGCGCATGCGCAGAGCCGACTTCAACGATATTGAGCTGAAGGACGCCATCCAGTTTTTGCGCGAGGTCAGCGGGGCGAATATTTACGTGAACTGGGCGGCCCTAAGCCAGGTGGTCACGCGGCCGCGGATGACGGTGACCATCCACCAGGCGGACATTCGCGTGGGCACGGCCCTGGCCCTGGCTCTGGACAGCGCTTTGGGTGCAGGCAATGCAACGTTCATCGTGGCCGACGGGCTGGTCCTGGTTTCAACGCATGAGGACGCCCCTGCTCTTGCGGAATACCTCCGCTCTCGCCCGAAGGGAACCGGCAGCAAGGCAGATCGGCGCGCCTTAAAGCGGCTCAACGAGACCCTCCGCGAACTGAGGTTCGACGATATTGAGCTGAAAGAGATCATCCAGTTCCTGCGCGACGTCAGCGGCGTGAGCATATACGTGCGATGGAACAGGGTCAACTCCGCCGGAGTGACCAAAGCGAGCACCGTCAACGTCCACCTGCAGGAAATCACGCTGCACACGGCCCTGACTCTTTGCCTGGCCGATACCGCCACCAGGGGCAAGGCCGGTTACAGCCTGGCTGACGGGGTCTTGGTCATCTCCACGCCTGAGGATGCCACCGAGCTCGCAAGGCTGATCAACACCCCTCCGGCGGCCGGCAAGACCAAGGCGGATGAGCGCGTCTTGGCGCGGCTCAACGAGACCATCCGTGAAGTGAACTTCGACGATATTGAGCTGAAAGACGTCATCCAGTTCTTGCGCGACGTCAGTGGCGTGAGCAGCTACGTCGAATGGAGCAGGCTGAACTCCGTTGGAGTGACCAAGGATACCACCGTCAACGTCCACTTGCAGGAAGCCACGCTGCACACGGCGCTCACTCTTTGTCTGGCCGACGCGGGCGCCGAGAAGCCCATCGGGTACATCGTCAAAGATGGAAAGATCCACATCTCGACGCCGGAGGGTTTGAAAAAGCTCCGCGAAGGAGCCCCAGAACCATGACGCGCCCGGGGATCCGACGAGCAACGGTGAAGGGAGCAGGTGAATGACTCCAAGGAAGCTACTGGCAAGGTTGGGCAGCGGGGGCTTACACAATGTGTCCTTCAGCGACATGGTGAGGCTCGTAGAGGCCTTTGGATTCCACCTCGAGCGTATCAATGGGAGCCATCACATCTTTATTCACGCCGAGATTCCGGAGTTACTGAATATGCAGAACGTCGGCGGACAGGCAAAGCCTTATCAAATTAGACAGTTCCTCCGCCTTTTGGAACGTTATAATATCATGCTGGAGAATGATAGATGACTGATTACCACATCAACATCTTCTATAGCGAAGAGGACAGCGGATATATTGCCGACATCCCGGACCTCCCGTCCTGTTCGGCCTTCGGGCTTACACCAGCAGAGGCGCTGGAGGAAGTTCAGAAGGCCAAGGCGGCATGGCTCGAAGCGGCCAAGAGCGCCGGCAAACCCATTCCACCACCCCGTTATCGCCCCCTGATTTATCAGACCCTCGGTTGACATCTTCGCTTCGCCCCTCCTTGACAATTCACGTCGCGCGGGATAGGCTCGATGCCCAACCTCGTGAAAGGCACCCGCGGATTATGCAGGACAGGTTACCTGTTGCGGTTATCGGCATGGGCGGCTTTGGGCGGTCTACGCTCGAAGCCCTCCTCAGCAGCGAGGTGGTCCGCGTTGTGGCCCTGGGCGACAGGGACCGCCTGACCGCGGAGCGCGCCGGACAGGATTTTGACGTTCCGGCCTTCACCGACAACCGCCGCCTTATCATCGAGGCAGCACCGGCCGTCCTTTACCTGGCCGTTCCGCCCGCCGCAGCGCCGGACATCGTCGGCGCCTGCGCCAAGCACGGCATTCACGTGTGGAAGGAGCTTCCGCTCGCCCGCAACCTCGGCGAGGGGGCGACGATGGTTCGCCGGATGGAGGCGGCGGGGCTGAAGTTCGCGGTCGGCACGCAGCGGCGTTTCACCACCAGCTACGGCCGGGCGTCGCAATTGTGCAGCCGGGTCGGGCAGGTGTTTCTCGCCAGGGCCCATTACCTGTTCAACTGGGGAGGCGAGCTCAACTGGCGAGGCGACAGGGCAAGCGCCGGGGGTGGCGCGCTGCTCGAGCTGGGCTATCATGCCGTCGACCTCCTGGTGTGGCTGCTCGGCCTGCCGGAAACCGTCTTCTGCCACTGTGCCGGAGGCAATCGCCCGCAATTGCCCGCCAGCGACGATCAGCCCCAGCCGCCGTACGACACGGACGACACGGCCGCCACGCTGCTGCAGTTCGCGGACCAGTGCGTCGCCACCATAGTCACCTCGCGAGCGAGCGGGCCCGTCAGCGAGGCACTATCCCTGCACGGGCGCGACGGATCGCTCACGGCAAACAGCGAGACCTGCGTTCTGCGAGACCCGGACGGAAACGTGCTGAACCGGGTGGCCGACCAGTCCGCGCCTATCGAGCTCTTTCGCCGCCAGGGCGAGGCCTTCGCCCGGTCCGTGCTGGCCGACGCAGGCAAGTACCAGTGCTCGGCCCGCGAGAACCTGCTGAACCTGGCCGTCATCGACGCGATGTACCTTTCCGACCGCACCTGCCAGCCGGAAAGCCCCTCCCAACTGCTCCACACAAACGCCGTCACCGTACAGGAGTGCCTCGCCTGCCGACCCCTCCCCGAGCAGGGGGATTAGTCCGGCACGTCCGGCCACTGCCGCAAGGCCAGCGATTCCAGGCGGCTGTGCTCCGTCATGTCCACTTGCAGCGGCGTCACCGTGATATGGCCCTCGGCCAGTGCGGCAACGTCGGTGTCGGCGGCCGCCGGACCAAAACCGTAATGCTCCACCAGGCGGAAGCTCTGCCCGCCGTTCGACTCCGCCACCTGATACTCATCTTCCAGGTCGGCCGACGACTGCCTGACCACCCGAACGCCCGCGGGCCGGCCCCGCCCGAGCTCGGGAATGTTCACGTTGACGACCTCGCGGCCGGAGAGTCCCTCTTGCAGGAGATTGTCGAGCACCCAGCGGCAGAGGCGCGCCGCGGTCGCGAAATCCACCTGCCCACCGACCATTTCGGCGGAAAACGCCACAGCCGGAATGCCACACATGGCGGCCTCGGCCGCAGCTGCCACCGTCCCGGAATAGAAGACATTCACCCCGATGTTGGCGCCGGCGTTTATGCCGGCAAGGACGATATCCGGCGGCTCGGTCATGAGCTGCCGTATGGCGAGCCGCACGCAGTCGGCCGGGCGACCGTCAACGCTCAGCCCGGTGAAGCTGTGGTCGCCGGCCTCGACGTGAACCTCCTGCACGCTGAGTGGGTGCCTGATCGTTATGGCATGTCCGGCGGCGGACTGGACGGAGTCGGGCGCCACGACGGTTATCTCACCGAGGTCCGCGACGCACGCCCTCAGGGCAGCCAGACCCGGCGCCAGTATGCCGTCATCGTTACTTACCAGAATCCGCACAGGGGGAGTCTAACGCGAGGGACCCCGCATCGACACCCTTAACGCGACGGCCGATCCTCAGCGCCTTACGGGCTTCCCAGGCCTGAGGGCGGGAGTGGTTCGTTTCCACACGGCGGCTGCGTCGATCTTTGCCTGCTTGTCCGCCGACAGCGGAGTGACCCTGAACGGGATCGTGAACTTGCCCGCCTTGATCTGGCCGCTGGTCGACCCCAACGGCAGGTCCAGGCGGATCAGCAGCCCGTCGGTGGCCCCCACCACGCCCGCTTCCCAGGTAACCTGCCTTTTGGTGTTGTCTTTCACCAGCTCGTCGACGCCCGACCCTACCCCGGGCTCGCCCCATTTCGCCATCGCGTCCAGGCGCCCCTTGGCCATCTTGTCATACGCACGCAGCGCATCGTGATACCGCCTCGTAATCTTGCGCTCCGCTTCGCGGCGCTTCGAGGGATCCCGCATCAGCTTCCTGACCAGGGCAATCGCGTTGTCGCGGAACTTCGACAGGGCTGCGACCAACTGCTTCTTCTGGTCGGCCAGCGCTTTCTTGGCCTTGGACATCATGATTATCTTGTCCTTCGGGCTCAGCAGCAGCGGGGTGCCGTCATCAAATGCGAACTCGCGCACTACACTCGCCTTCCCGCTGGTCACCTTCACGTAGCCGTCCCAGTTGCTGTAATACTTGCTGGCCACGCCCTTGATCTTGTTATCCAGGTCGCCCCAGATCAGGAACACGTACGCCACGTGCTGCCGGCCGCCGGGGTTCGTCGGGCGGGAATGCGTCACGATACCCGTGACCATGTCCTCGGCGCTGTTCTTGCGCGTGAACTTCATACACTGATACGTCTGGGCCTGGGCCAGCTGCTGCTTAAGCCGGGCCTGCGCCACCTTCTGCGCCAGCGGGCCCGTGGGTTTCGGCGCCTTTGCCTTCGGTGTCGCCTTGGGCTTGCCCACCGCCGCACCCGCCTCGCCCGCCAGGGCAAGGCCACATGCCAGGCTCGCCGCCCAGCCCGCCACCACCAACGCTCTTATCGATCTGTTCATGATTGGGTCTCCTGTCTGCGATTCCTGACCGGGCCGAACCTGTCGGGGCCTGCTACACTGCAGAACGCTGCGCCGCCGGTCCCTATTGCACCGCCGGCTTACTTCCGGGCCTTGCGCCGCCCGCCGCGGGATGCGTTGTCGCCCGCCCGCCCTTCCGTAGCATGATTATGACCTCAGTGGTTCCAGGCAGGGAAATCCCACTGCGAGACAACACCGAATAGCCCTGCTTCACGACGGATACGTGGTAGCGGCCGAAGCGCAGGCCCGCCCACGCGGTCAGGCCGGCGCCGTTCGTCACGCCCTTGCCGCTGACCGCTCCGCCCAGCTCCACGGTGGCACCTTCCACGGGCGCGCCCTCGCCGTCGGTAACCCGCACCGTCAGCTTCGCGCGGTACTCCCCCGCCGGCACGAGGGTAACCTCCAGGTTCAGCACCTCGCCCTTGAAAGTCCACGGCTTGACGTCAATCGGCACGTGCTTGTCCACCAGGGCCCTCCTCAAGATACAGAACGTGTTCACCGAGCCCGCCTCCAGGCCGTAGAACTGGGCCTTCCCATCCTTGCACCTGGCTTGCCGCTCCGTGCTCCTCGTGCCGGACTTGCCCTTCTTGACGGTCCTGAGGCCAACTACCGTCCCATCGGGCGCGGCCGCCTTCTTTCCCTTCGACAGCAGGAAGACCTTCACGCGGGCAGAGAGCTTCGGCAGCTTGATCTTCCAGGTGAACTTGCCGGCTTTCCAGTTATCGTCCGTAAGGTCCGCGGAAAGGTAGGAGTCGGTGGGTCTGCCAACGCGGAATTGCGGGCACCAGATGCGGTACTTTCCCTCCCCGTCCCAATTAAAGGTGGCCTTGCCCGCGGCGGTGGTCTCAGCGTACTTGTGGATGTTAGAGCCGGCGCCGCCGGGATCGTGGAACGCGAGGTTAATGCGCGCGTTGGGGAGGGGCTTGCCCGTTGCGGCGTCCAGGACCGTCACGATCAGGGGCTTCTTGTACCTTTCCGCGCGAATCCGCAGGATGAGGGATGCGGCATTCGCGTCCGTGGCCGCGACCACCCGGTTAATCTCAACCTTCCGCCGGCCGACGGTGAACGTGAAGCACAGATCGTACTTGTCCACCTGCGACCAGGTCAGCGCCGTCGTGCCGCCGGGGCCCAGAGAGGTTGTCTCGGTGGTGGAGCTCTTTCCCGAATACCCAGAGTACCGCAGCGCCACGCCGGGCACGGCCTTGCCGGTGGCGGTGTCGATCACCTTGATCTCGAGCACCTCCGGTGCTTCGCGCGGCTTCTCGCCCGGGGCGCAGCGCCCCAACACCACGATGCCCATCCCAACCACAAACCACATAAGCCGATGGCGCGTCATGCCAACCTCCCACGTTGCCGCCTGTAATCCCCGCTCCTGTTACTTCGACGCCTGGTTCGCCGTTGGGCGCGTTGTCGCCCGCCGGGCCTTCGGCAGGAACAGGGCGAGTATCTCCTCGCTGGAGACCCAATTGGCCTTGTCCAGATTCACGCCCTTAAGATCCAACTTGATGGTTCCCGCCCCGGTCACCGTGCGCTTGCCCAGCAGCACGTACCGCTCAGCCGCCATCCTAAGGTACACGAAGTAAGCTGCCGCGACCAGCATCACCTTGTCCCCCGTGTCGGGCAGAAGGTCCTTGGCCTCCGGGCTAACCAGCGTGAAGAGAGGCTTGGCCGGAACCTTCGCGCCTTTGCCCGCGGTCAGCTCTATCCGAACCGGATGCACCTTTCGCAGCCGGATGCCGGCCATGGTGATCCTGCCGCAATCCACAACCGATCCGCCTCGATCCCTTTCGAAAATCGTTCCCTTTCCCTTATCCCCTGCGGCCATCACCAGGTAATACCCCTTGTGGAGTCTTTCCAGGCGGCTCTGGCCCTTCTGGATTCGCAGGCTCCCTCGCTGGCCCGCGTCTTGCGACAGGGGCACGGCCAGACAAATCGCCGATGCCGCGGGCGGGCCGCCTTCCCTGAAAACCCTTACCTCCAGGCCGTAGCCCTTCGTCAGCTTGATTACGACCTCAGCGGTTCTGGGCAGGGAAATGCTTCTGCGAGGCGCCACCGAATAGCCCTCCTTCCGCACCGATACGGCGTAGCGGCCGAAGCGCAGGCCCGCCGGCCACGCGGTCAGGCCGGCGCCGTTCGTGACGCCCCGGCCGAAGGCCGCCCCTCTCAGCTCCACGGTGGCACCTTCCACGGGCGCGCCCTTATTGTCGGTGACCCGCACCGCCAGCCTCCCCGGGTACTCCTTCACCCGCACGAGGGTCACCTCCAGGTCCAGCGCCCTGCCCTCGAACGTCCACGGCTTGACGTCAATCGGCGCGTGCTTGTACACCGATGTCTTCGACAAGATGCAGAACGTGTTCACAGAGCCCGCCTCCAGCCCGTGGAACTCCGCCTTCCCATCCTTGCACTCGGCCGTCAGCTCTTTGCTCGTCGCGGCGGATTTAGTCTTCTTGACGGTCCTCACGCCGAATATCGCTCCATCGGGTGCGGGGGTCTTCTTTCCCTTCGACAGCAGAAACACTTTCACGCGGACAGAGAGCTTCGGCACCTTGATCTTCCAGGTGAGTTTGCCTGCCTTCCACTCGTCGTCCGTGAGGTCGGCGGGGCGATAGAAGGCGGTCAGCTTCCTGCCGTCGATGTGCGAGCACCAGATGCGGTACTTTCCCTCGCCGGCCCAATTAAGGCTGGCCTTGCCGGCGGCGGTGGTCGCGGCCCACTCGTGCACGGTGGAGCCGGCGCCGCCGGTATCCAGGAACGACAGGTTAATGCGCGCGTTGGGGACAGGCTTGCCCGTTGCGGCGTCCAGGATCGTCACGACCAGGGGCCTCTTGTACCGGTCGGTGGGAATCCGAAGGATGAGGGATGCGGCGTTCGCATCCGTGACCTTGACCGTCCGTTTGACCTGAATCCCCCGCTTGCCGATGCTGAATGAGAAGGTCAGATAGTACTTGCTCACCTGCGACCAGGTCAGCGCCGTCGTGCCGCCGGGGCCCAGAGAGGTTGTCTCGGTGAAGGTGCGCCCGCTCAAATACCCCAGGTACCGCAGCGACACGCCGGGCACAGCCTTGCCGGTGGCGGTGTCGACCACCTTGATCTCGAGCACCTCCGGCGCTTCGCGCGGGGCAGCGCCCGGGGCGCAGCGCCCCAACACCACGATGCCCATCCCAACCACAAACCATATAAGCCGATGGCGCGTCATGCCAACCTCCCACGTTGTCGCCTGCAATGCCCGCCCCTGTTACTTCGACGCTCGAGTCCCCGGCTGGTTCGTCGGGCGCGTCACCGCGACCTTAGCCCGCCCCAGGACGAGCCCCATCGCCTCGCTATAGGTCAACCGGGGACCCGTCCGCAGGTCCGGATTCTTCACGTCCAACCGGACCGTCCCGGGACCAGCCACCTGGAACCGACCGACGTGTGCGAACCAGCCGCTCTTAAGGCGCAGGTACGCGAGGTACTCGCCCTTCAGCAGCCGGACCGGCCCGCGGTGCTGGCTGTCATAAGTCGTGACGTCACTCTCGCCGGGACTGACGAAGATCAGGCGGACCGGGCTGACGTGGCGGAGCTCGAGCCGGACCGGATAGGCCTCTCGTATCCTGACGGTAACGCGCTTGGTCGTTCGGGTATCGACGACGGCCGTGCCGCGGTCCGTCCCAAACAGGCCCGCGCCCCGGGCGCTCCCGCGCAGGGACGCCACCACCAGGTACCTCCCCTTCTGGAGACCTTCGATGTGGGCCTTGCCATCCCCGCGGTGCCGGCCCTGCCTCAGATGCATCCTCCCGCCAAAGAAGCCCCTGGCCGTGCAGTGCTCCGGCCGGACCGGCTTCCCTGCCCTGTCCAGAATCTTCACCTCCAGGCTGCGCGCTTCGCCCAGCGTAATGGTGTTGGTCTCCCCTCCCGGGAGGTACACGGTGATAACTTCCCCCGTGGAACCCTTCTTGTACACCCGCACCTCGTACCACCCCGCCCGCAAATCAGACCACGCCACCGTGCCCTTTGCGTCGGTCGTTGCCTTCACCTGGGCCGTGCGCCCCAGCTTCACCTCAGCCCCCTCCACCGCCTTGCCGCCTTCGGCCACCACGACTACCTGAAGCCGCCGGCGATACTTCTCGTGCGGAATCAGCGTCGCCTCCATATCCACCACCTTGCCCTGAAACTTGCATGCCTCCGCTTCCGCCGCCACATACGCCGGCACCGTTGGGCTGGCTGCCCAATGCGCGTAAATGATCCGGTACGTGCGCCCAATCGTCAGCCCGTAGAACTCTGCGCGCCCGTCCTTGCAGGAGGCCACGATCGTCTGCAACGAGAACCTTCCGTTGGGGCCCCTCCTCCACAGGACCACGTTGAGGCCGTCCGGAGCCGGGTGCTTTTCACCCGCAACCTTGCGGAAGACCTTCACGCGGACCGACACCTTGGGCACTTTCATCTTCCACGTGAGCTTTCCTGCCTTCCACTCGGCCTCCGTGATCGTGCGGCGCAGGATCACGTGGGACAGGTTGTGCCCCTTCAGCCCCGAGCAGCCCACGGAATGGGTCCCCGGGCCGGACCCGCGGAACCGGGCCTTGCCGTCGGCATCGGTGTTCTGCAGCGGCGGGCGCCGCCACCCCACGCGTTTTGGATGGACAATGCCAAGGCGGGCACCAGGCACGGGCTTACCGGTGGCGGCGTCGAGGACCGTGACAGCCAGCGGCCGGCCGTAGAGGTGCGTGGGAATCTTCACGGTCAGGGCTGCGGCGTCCGGGTCGGCGGCGTTCACCTCCCTGCGAAGCGAGTAGGTAATCCCCTCGGGGCCGGGGAACTCGATGCCCATGGCGTATCCGGTCACACCGTCCCAGGTCAGGCGGGTGGTGCCGTCGGCGTCCAGCAGGATGTTCTGGGAGCGTCCTCCCCCGTCCTCGAAGTCGGCAGTGTAGTAAACCTTCGCTCCCGGAATCGGCTTGCCGGTAACGGCGTCCACCACCTTGATCTCGAGCACTTTCGGCGGCGCCGCCCGCGCGGCACCGGCAAGTACGCTGACCACCACCGCCCCTGCGGCGCACCATCGACGCGCACAACCTGTTGGCATCATCGCCCTCCCCTATGTCTATGCAAACCGGCCTGTCCGTCAGGCCGCCGCCGCTAGAACCACGTTGCGACGCTGGCTTCCTCGCGGACGATCACGGTGTTGAGGTACGCAACGGCCTTCTCAAAGCCCTCGCGCATGCTCATCAGCGAGTCTTCATGCTCGATGCTCAGCACACCGTCGTAGTCGTACATCCGCAGCATCGAGATGAAGGGCTTCCAGAACTCATCGCCGTGGCCGTAGCCGACCGTGCGGAAGACCCAGCCGCGGTTCTTGAGGTCACCGTAGCTCTTGGTGTCAAGGACGCCGCATATGCCGGCCGCCCGCTTGTCGGTCGCGCAGTCCTTGGCGTGCACGTGGAAGATGCACTCGTTCTCGCCCAGGTACCGGGCCGACTCCACCGGGTCGATCCCCTGCCAGAAGAAGTGGCTCGGGTCGAGGTTGGCGCCGAGGTTCTTGCCGGCAGCCTCGCGCAGCCGCACGATATCCTCAGGGTTGTGCAGCACCATCCCCGGGTGGGCCTCGAAGGCGATGTTCACGCCCTGTTTGGCCGCGAAGTCGTTCTCCTTCGCCCAGAACGGGATGATGACCTCGTCCCACTGGTACTTGGTAGCCTCCTCGAACTCGGGCGGCCACGGGCACGTGACGAAGTTGGGGGTCTTGTCGCCCGCTGCGCCGGCAGGTGCGCCTGAGAAGTTGATCAGCACGGTTTCAAACTCAGCCGCCAGCATGACGCCGTTGCGATGGGCCTGCTGGTGCTCCTGAGCGATTGTCTCATCCGGGTGGACCGGATTTCCGTGGACCGCGATGCCCTGGACGACGAGTCCCGCGTCGGCGATCTGCTTCTTCAACGTGTCGAGTTTGGCTTTGTCCTCGTGGATGCCACTGAGGTTCCACGGGTCCCCGGGATAGGCGCCGGCGGGCAGCTCAATCGCATCCAGTCCGACCTTGCTACAGTAGGCCAAGGCCTCCTCGATCTTCATTCCGCCGAAACACGCCGCCATTACACCAAGTTTCATGACTGTTCTCCTTATGCCGGTTAGCTTGTGCTGTCCTAATTCCCAATACTAACGGACCGGTTATTATCCGCTTCCGACGGCCCTATGCAAGAGGCTCTCCACAAATCTCCCGCGCGCTTGCCCGGCTGGCCGATACGCTCTATCCTGTAATTATGCGGACGGAGTCTCCTAAACACCTGACCCGCAAGCGGAAACACCCGCTCGATCCCGGCAGCGTGCTGCTGGATGACGCCGTATCGCGCGGGCGCGTGGACCTTGCTGCGGTCTTCAGCAACGCGCGGCCGGTGGAGCTCGAGATCGGCGTGGGCAAGGGGACGTTCCTCCTGGCGCGGGCACAGGCACGGCCGGAGATCAACCTCCTGGGCATCGAGTACGCGAAGTCATATGCAGTGTACTCGGCGGACCGCGTCCGGCGGGCTGACTTGGCCAACGTTCGCATAGTGCACTGCGACGCCGCACACTTCGTCATGGTGTGCCTCGCAGGCGGCAGCCTGTGGCGGGTGCACATTTACTTCCCCGACCCCTGGCCGAAGCGGAAGCACCACCGCCGCAGACTCATCCAACCCGCGTTCCTCGAACAGATCAGCCGTGTGCTCCGGCCTGGCGGCCAGCTTATCATTGTTACCGATCACCAGGATTACTTCCGCCAGATCCAGTGCGTGCTCGGCAACACAACGGGCTTTGCGAGCATCAGGTTTCCCCGTGCGGCAAGTGAGGATACCGAGATTGCCGGTACTAACTATGAGCGCAAGTACGCTGCTGAGGGGCGACCGTTCTATTGCACTGCGAGGATGCGATACGAGCGTACAACAGGGAGACTCCTCTAATAGAATATTTAATCAGTAGTAGTATAAAGGTATGTCCTGTGAGTTGTGTGGGGATATGGGTACATCTCTTTTAAGTGGTGAGGCCACCGGAGGTTACGCCCCAATTATCGGGCGAGCGGCGTGTGGATAAGCTGTTGGCTCTTCTGTTGGGGCGTCCGTGTAACTTGCCGGTTTGGCCGGGCGGCTGACGGGCCCATCAGTTTCGGGCGCCAGGGCTGTGGGAAGCGCAGCGGTGCGCCACAGCTTCTGCGGAGGTTATCCACCGGGAGAGCTCGCAAACCCGCGAGCGGCTGGGCCCTACGTGTTGGCCTGTATCTCTCGCGTGATGGTCTCGAGGGTGGCCTGGAGCAGGGGGTCTTCCTCGGTCATGCCCTCGATGGTCCTTTGTGCGTGCAGGACGGTGGTGTGGTCGCGCCCGCCGAAGTACCCGCCGATTTCCTCGAGGCTGTGCCGCGTCAGCCTCCTCGCCAGGAACATGCAGATCTGCCGCGGGAAGGCGATGGAGCGCGAGCGTTTCTTGGACTGCAGGTCCGCGAGCCTGACGTTGTATCGTGTGGTGACGGCGCTGAGGATATCTTCGATGCTTATCTCGCGCTGTGTGGGGCTGTGCTCGGCGCTGAGGGCGGTTTCAGCCAGGGGCAGGTCGATCGGCTGGCCGGCCACCTTTGCGAGCATGGCGACCCTGGCGATCGCGCCTTCCAGCTCGCGGGTGTTCGTGTCGATGGTTCCCGCGATGAAGCAGGCCACCTCTTCCGGCAGTTCGATGTTGCGCAGGTCGGCTTTCTTACGGACGATAGCGACGCGCGTCTCGTAGCAGGGCCGGTCTATTCTCGCGACCAGGCCCCAGTTGAAGCGGCTGACCAGGCGGTCCTGGAGGTCGGGGATCTCGCTGGGCCCGTGGTCGCCGGTCAGGATGATCTGTTTCTGCGATTGGTAAAGGGTATTGAAGGTGTGGAAGAATTCTTCCTGTGTCCGCTCGTGGTCGGTGAGGAACTGGATGTCGTCGATGGCCAGGACGTCGGCGTGGCGGAAGCGGTAGCGGAATTGATGAAGCTGGCCCTTCTCCACGGCGCTGATGAAGTGGTTGACGAACGTCTCGCAGGACAGGATGACGATGCTCGCCTGCGGGTTGTCCGCCCTGACCTTGCAGCACGCCGCCTGCAGAAGGTGCGTTTTGCCCAGCCCGACGTTGCCGTGAAGGAACAGCGGGTTGTACGTCTTGCCGGGTGATTCGCTTACCGCCAGCGAAGCGGCGTGGGCCAGGCGGTTGCATGGGCCGGTGACGAAGGCCTCAAAGGTGTAGTCGGTGTTGAGCGGCGGGGTGGTATCGTCGGCCTGGATGTCGCCGGAGCTGCCGTCTTGCTCGTCGGTGAGCGGCTCGGCCTCCGCCTTGGTCAGGAAGCAGACGCTCACGAGCCTTCCGGTGGCGGACTGGGCGGCGTCGGTGAACAGCCTGACGGCATGCTGGCGGCAATATTCCTGCTCGCGCCGGCCGGGAACCTGAATCTCCAGCAGGCCGTGCTCAAGCGATATGGGCTCCAACTGAGTGAACCAGCTTCGAATGATGTTTCCCCCGGAGGCGACTACCTGCTGAACGATTCGCTGCCACAGTACCGGATCAACACCCGTCATAGATCGTTGCCTTTTCGGGCTTGCCTCAGGGGTCATTTAGCTTATGAAAAAAATATCAGGAGCAGGAGTGTAACGCTGGTGGGGCTCGAGTCAAAGCGAAATTTGTCGCGGCGGGAAAAAACTTGTCGGCCCGGCATCTCAGGCCGGCGACATCTGCTGTGACCTCTTGCGGTGGTAGCGCGATGCATTGCCGTTGCGGGGGGCCGCGGGCATGGGGCGCAGCAAGACGTGCTCCTGGCCGCCGAGCAGATCGGTCAGCTCGTCCATGAGGCGGCGCGAGGGCTTGGCGTACCAGTGCTTGTCGGCCCTGACGGTGACGACCACGTCTTTGCGCTGTGAGGGGCGCATGGCGATGTAGACGGGGCAGCGGCCTCGGTGGGCTTCCAGGATGGCCAGGAGCTTGTCGAGCGATTCGCTGCTGTCGGCCGCCTGCAGGCGCAGCAGGAATGACCCTGTCAGTTGCTCGACGGCCTTGTCGATGGGGATTACGCTGTCGACGATGATGCTGGGCTTTTCGCGCCGGCGATCCACCGTGCCGGTGAGGAAGACCATTTCCTGGGCTACGATGTGCTGGTTGAACTTTTCGTAGGTCTCGGAGAAGATCACTGCGTCACAGTTGCCGGTCAGGTCCTCCACGGTGAGCATGGCCATCCTTTTGCCGGCGCTCCTGCCCTTCCTTGTGACGGTGGGGCGCACCTGGGTAATCATGCAGCCGACGGTTACGGTCACGCCCGCGTCAAACTCGTTGAGCCGGGCCAGCGACAACCCGTGCGGCGAGCTCAGCATGGTGAGCTCGCGCCCGTAATGGATCAGCGGATGCGAGGTGACGTAGAAACCCAGGGTCTCTTTCTCAGCCGCCAGCACCTGGGCCTCGGACCACGGCTCGACGTCCGGAAAGCGCGGCGCGGCGGGCGAATCCTTGTCGCCCGGCGAGAGCGTGTCGAAGAAGCTCAGTTGCCCGCTCTTTCGGTTTGCGGCGGCGAGGTGGCCCAGTTCGGTGGCCTGGGAGACCGCGGCGATCATGGCCGCCCGGTGCGCGCCGAGGGAGTCGAACCCACCGCACTTGACCAGGGCCTCGATCACCGATTTGTTCACCACGCGAAGGTCCACGTTCTCGCAAAAATGGAAGAGGTCGCGGAACAGGCCTTCCTCGCGGGCCTCGATGATGGCCCCGACGGCCTTGGCGCCCACGCCCTTAACGGCCGCCAGCCCGAACCGTATGCGCTGGTCGTCGATGGTAAAATCGCTGTTGCAGGTGTTGATGTCGGGCAGGGCGATCTCGAGCTCCATCCGCGCCGCCTCGGCCATGTACTGAACGATCTTGTCGGTGTCGCCGCTTTCGAAAGTCAGCAGCGCAGCCATGAACTCCTGCGGATAGTAGGCCTTGAAGTAGGCGGTGTGGTAGGCCAGTATGGCGTAGCGTGTGGAATGGGCCTTGTTGAAGCCGTAGCCGGCGAACTTGAGAATCAGATCGAAGAGCCGGCCGGCCTCCTCTTCGGAGATACCGTGTTCCTGTGCGCCTTTGAGGAAGTTGGGGCGCTCGGCGGCGATAACGTCTTTGTTCTTCTTTGAGATCGCCTTGATCAGCGTCAGTGCCCTGTTCAGTGGCACCTTGCCGAGGCGGTTGAGCACCTGCATGACCTGTTCCTGGTAGCACATGATGCCGTGAGTTTCAGCCAGGATGTCGTCGACCAGGCTGTGAACGGACGGCGCCTTGGTCTGGGAGTGCTTGCGCTCGCAGTAGGCGGGGATGAACTCCATGGGCCCGGGGCGGTACATGGCGTTCGCGGCGATGAGGTCCTCGATGCAGGTCGGCTGCATCTGGGTCAGGACGGTTTTCATCCCGCCGGACTCGAACTGGAACACGCCGTCGGTATGAGCCCTGCGGAACAACTCGAAGACCTTGTTGTCATCGAGCGGAATGTCCTGGGGGTTGATGTCCTTGCCCGTGCGGGCCCGCACCAGCTCCCGCGCGCGCTGAACCGTCGTGAGGGTACGCAGGCCCAGAAAGTCGATCCTCATCAGGCCGATCTTGTCCGTGGTCGGGCCGTCCCACTGGGTTATCAGATCCTCGCTGTCCGCCTGCTTGTACAGGGGAACCAAATTCTCCAGCGGCTCCTGTGCGATAACCACGCCGGCGGCGTTTACCCCCGCGTGGCGGGCCAGGCCCTCCAGCCTCATGGCGTGGTCGATCATCTTCCGCACGCGCGGATCGGTGTCGTAGAGCTGGTTCAAGTCCGGCTCGGCCTTCAGCGCGCTTTGGAGCGTGACCTTCAGTCCCTCGGGGATCTTCTTGGCTATGGCGTCGACCTCGGCAAGAGGTATGTCGAGCACGCGGCTGACGTCGCGGATGGCCGCCTTGGCCTTGAGCGTACCGTACGTGATGATCTGCGCCACGTGCCCGTACTTCTCGCGAACGTATTGAATGACCTTGCCCCGGCCGTCCTGGCAGATGTCGATGTCGCAGTCGGGGTCCTCGGCCCGTTCCGGATCGGTGAAGCGTTCGAACAGCAGGCCGTAGTGAAGTGGGTCGGTTTCGGACATGCCGAGGGCGTATCCCAGGAGCGTGGCCACGGCGCTGCCGCGCAGGGCGGCCGGTATGTCGTTGCGGTGCGCAAAGTGAACGAAATCGTTCGTGATCAGGAAATAAGAGCTGTAGCCTTTGTCTGCGATAACCCCCAGTTCGCGTTCGAGGCGGGCCTTGTATTTCTGCGGGACCTCGTCCGGCTTGAACCGCGCCGCGAGCCCTCGCTTGGCCAGGTCGGCCAGATACTCATCGTCGCTGACGCCCCCCGGCGTCGGGAACGCCGGCATGTGCCGCGACCCGAAGTCCAGTTTGAGATTGCACATCTCGGCGATTTTGCGCGTGTTGTCCGCGGCGGCGGGCCAGGCGGCCAGCGCCTCGCGCATCTCGGGTGGGCTCTTGAGGTACATCTCCGGCGTGTAGCGCACGGTGGTGTCTTGGCCGAGGATCTTACCCGTCGCAATGCAGGTCAGCACCTCGTGCGAGGGCTTGTCGTCGCGGACCAGAAAGTGAACGTCGTTGGTGCCGACCAGCTCCGCGCCGATCTCGTCGGCCAGGGCCACCAGCATCGGATTGGCCCTGTTCTGCTCCGACAGGCCCTGGTTCTGGACCTCGACGAAAAACCGCTCCCGCCCGAAGATGTCCATATACTCCCCGGCGATCTTGCGGGCCTTGTCTTCGTTGCCGGCCAGCAGGGCCGATGCCACCTCGCCGCCAAGGCACGCCGTCGTGCAGATCAACCCCTCGCTGAATTCGCTCAGAAGCTCGCGGTCGACGCGCGGCTTGTAGTAGAACCCCTCGGTGTAGGCCCGTGATGAGAGCTTTATGAGGTTGCGCCAGCCGGTTTCGTTCATGGCCAGCAGGATCATGTGATAGGACGCCGTCTTCGGATTCGCCATCGAGCGATCTGTCCGCGTGGTGGGCGATATGTACGCCTCGATGCCCAGAATCGGCTTGATGCCCGCTTCCGTGGCGGTGGTGTAAAAATCGACCGCCCCGAAGAGGTTGCCGTGATCGGTGATCGCCAGAGTGTCCATTCCGGCTGCGCGCGTGGCGGCGATCACTTCGTTAATCCGTGTGGCGCCGTCCAGCAGCGAGTAGTGCGTGTGCAGGTGAAGGTGAACAAAATCGTCCATAGCCGCTTCCGTGCGTGTGGCCTTCGTTACTCCGGTTGTCGCGTGACTATACCAGCAAGCCGTCCGGCGTACAAGCCCTGCCGCCCGTGCTACTTCTCTTTTCGAAGCAGCAGGAAGAATTCTCGGTTGCCGCCCTTGCCCGCCAGCGGGGATTTCAGCATGGCGCGGACGATATTCCCGTCATCGCACAGTTGGCGGCAGACGGTCCGGCATACGTCGCTGTTCTGCGCGTCGGTCAGCGTCGAAAAGGGCTTTCGCCCGGTGATCTTCTCCAGTTCGTAGTGGGGCTTGAGCAGTGAGATAATTCCGCCGCCGGGCCCAAGCCACCGCATGGCCGCGGGAATGCTCAGGCGCTGCGGCGTCCAGGCCAAGTCGATCGCCACCAGGCCCACCGGCTCGGCGGGGTTGCAGTGCAGGGCGTTCGTACGCTCCATCACGACCACTCGCGGGTCCTTCCGCAGCTTCCATGCCAGCTCGCCATAGCCGGTGTCGACGGCGTAGACCTTGCGCGCGCCGTGCTGCAGGAGACAGTCGGTGAAGCCTCCCACATTGCAGCCGAAGTCGGCGCATGGCGTGCCGGTGACGTCCAGGCCGAAGGCCTCGATCGCGGCATTGAGCTTCCGGCCGCCCCGGCCTACAAATTCCCCCTGCTTGCCTGTCATGCTGGGATTATACAAGACTTGCCGCCCGCTGCCCAAGAAGGGCCGATGGTAACATCGAGGGGGCCGGGATCGCTAAAGGGACCTGACAAGGCCGCCGGGCGGGCGGCGGCTACTTGGTGGCTGCGGCCAGGCGCTTGGCCAGGCGGGCTTTCTGGCGGGCCGCCGCGTTCTTGTGGATCGTGTTGTTGGTAGCCGCTCTGTCCAGTTGCTTGTAAACCGCCTTCAGCAGCTCTGCCGCGTTCTTGGTGTTGCTGCTGCCAAGGGCCTCGTCGAACTCGCGGATGGCATCCTTTACCAGGCGCTTGCGCCGGCGATTGCGAGCGTTGCGCTTGGCGTTCTGTCGGATTCGTTTTTTGGCTGAAAGCGATTGAGCCACTTACTGTTCTCCTGTGACCCGGCACGATTCTGCGATTCGGGCCTGCAAGGATGGAGCATTGTATCGGCTTGGGCGGCAGGGGCAAGGAAATATTATCGCTGCCCTAGGCCTCAGACTCACCTCCGCCCTCGAGCTGCTTACGGAGATCATCCAGCCTCTGGCGGACGTCCTTGTAGTTGTAATCCTGCTGGGCCACGGCTGAGAACGCATCCTGGGCCCGCTTCAGTTCGCCCATCTGCTCCAGGGCGCAGCCGAGATTGTATCGAAGGGTCTTGGCGCGTTCTTCGGGGACCTCGCTCTGGAGGGCCTTGTCGAACGTATCGACCGCTTCGCGGGCCCATCCTTTCTTGGCGAAGGCCTGGCCGAGGTAGTTCATAGCCGCCAGTCGCCGGCGCGGCTCGCGCTGGGCTTCCTGGAGCGACGCTATCGCATCGTCGTACTTGCCCGCAATGAACTGCCTTCGACCCAGCTCGAACTTGATGCCCAGGTCGGTCGGGTAGTTGGCCGTACGCTCCCCGAACTCTTCCAGCTCGAAGGCCAACTGCCTTTGCATCTGCTTGACCGCCTCGTCCTTGTTGCCGGCCTTCACGTACTGGCGGTAGCGTCGCGTCATCTGCTTTATGCGTACGTCGCCCAGCCGCATCTTGTAACGGTACGCCCCAAGCTGCTCGTGGGATCTGGTGAGCAGTTCGATGGCCTCGTTTTCGTGTTTCTCATCGCCCGCCTTCAGCAGGGCGTCGACCAGGACGTTGATCTTTCCGGGGACGGTCGGGGCCTGGAGGTAATCCGCCCGAGCTGTTTCGATCTGCTTGTCGAGGTAGTCCTGGTCCTTAGTCAAGGAGTCCCGATCCATCAGCTCCTTTTGCTTGTCCATGTCGCGGACGCCCTTGGTGAAGTCGCCCGCCTGATCGTACTTGCCCTGCTTGATGGCGTACTGGGCCGACAGGTTGCCGAGCATCTGGTGAAGCTTGGCATCGTCCGGATCGATCTTGTGGGCCATCTCGCAGGCCGTAATCCCCTGCTCAAAATCCTCGATGTCCTGGAAGGCATGGGATATCTCCACCAGGATACGCTTGTTCGGCTTGCTCGCCTGCCGCTGAACCTGAAGCAGGATGCCGGCGATCCAGTGGACCACGTCGGACAGCTCCATCGCTATGGCGGCCCTAAGGACGTGCATCATGGCGCCGACCGAGCCGGGATCCTTACTGGTCAGGTACGTGGCATTGATCAGGTTGTCCAGCGGATCTTTGCCGGGTCTTCGCTTGAGCTGCTCGATCATGCCGGCGCCCTTGCCGCCCTGGAGCTTGCGATTCAGCGCCACCTCCCGCAGGGGATGGTGCCCACGCTCGACGTTCTCGGGCTCGCGCTTGATGCCCTCGATGTACATCTCGATGGCGAAGTCCCAGTTGCCCGTCTCGCCTACCTGCTCGGCACGCTCGAAGAACGCCTTGCCCTTGCCCGCCTGCGGTTTGGGCTTCTTATCCGTGTTGGCTTCGGCCATTCGACTTCCTTTGCGACTGACGATTACAATTCGGCACTATCATAACCTGACCCGAAGGCCCTGGCAAGCGCTGATGCCACATCTGTGCCGCGGCGTCACTTATCCCCGGCCAGCACATTGGCCATCGCCAGGAACTGGCCCGGACTGACCTGCTCGGGGCGCATCTTCGTGTCGATGCCGGCAATGCCCAGCGCCTCGCCCAGCTCGTCCGCACTGTAGACTGCGTCCGTCCTCCGAAGGATTGAGCCCATCTGCTTGCGGCGGTGCATAAAGGCCAAGGCCACCACCCCCGTGAGGGCCTCTATGCTGCGGACCTTGCTGCTTGCTTCGGCGTCGAAATCAATCCGGATGATCCTGCCGGTAACCTTGGGCCGGGGCCAGAAGGCGTTTGCCGGTATGGTCGGACCCCGCGTGATGCGCCCCAGCAGCGCCACCAGCACGCTCACGGGCCCGTAGTCCCTGCGCCCGGGCGGGGCCAAGAGGCGGACGGCCAGTTCGCGCTGTACGGTGAACGTCAACCGCTCGAACAGGCATGAGCCCTGCCGGCGGGCGCGGCCGGCGCGCCATGAATCGATCAGGCACTCGGCGACCAGAGGCGTGGCGATGTTGTAGGGCAGGTTTGCGACCATGTGTGCGGCCGGCCCCAGCGCCTGCGTAACGGCGGGGTTCAGCGCGTGCTTGCCGGCCAAGACGTCGCCCACGATCAGCTCAAAGTTTTTCCGCTCGCCAAGGCGCTTGCGCAGCAGCTCGGCCAGGCCCCTGTCGATCTCCACGCCGACGACCTTGGCGGCCCTTTCGAGCAGTTCCTCCGTCAGGGAGCCGGTTCCCGGCCCGACCTCCAGGACGGTCTGGCCGGCGGGCAGCTCGGCCGTCTCGAGCAGGCGGGCCATCAGGTTCTGATCGATCAGGAAGTTCTGTCCGAACTGCCTGTGCGGCGTCAGGCCCGCGGCGCTGAGCATTTCACGGATTTCGGTCTGTGTCTGCATGGTGGAACTTCAGCCAGCCGGACGGACGGGCGTGGCCTTGCATCGGCATTAACGATACCCGCCCGGGACGGACGCGGGTACATTTTTTCGGCCGGTGCCGCAGGACGCACCATGTCCACCTGCGCGAGGTGATCTGCGCCGCCGCCGTGTCGAAGTTGTTGCCCCCCAGATGCGCGTTCTAGCCGGAATGCACTTGGCATTTCGTCCGATCACGGTATGGTGGAGGTACGGATTCCTGGAATTGGTTGAGGTGGCGGCATGACGGCGAAAGAACAGGCGGCGAAGGTTGTTTCCCAGATGCCCGACGACGCGACAATGGACGACATCATGGAGGAGTTTTACGTCCGAATGAAGATTGATCGGGGTTTAGCGCAGTTGGATGCCGGTGAGGGGATCGAACACGACGAGGTGAAGAAACGGCTGGCAAAATGGGTCGATTGATCTGGTCTCCCAGAGCCGCTGACGATCTCGAAGAGATTTGTGCTACTGTGGCGGTGTTGAAAAAGTCCGGCCCACGAATGCATCGAGCCTGAAGGGCTCAGATTCGAAAGCCCGGGGCAACGCCCCGGGTGCTGGGGTCCACCAACATGGAGCCCTGAAAGGGCGATACAAACTGCTGATCTATCGGCGGCAAGTCGGTCCCCCCCAAGCAGTTACAGAGCAGGCCCGTCGGCCGCAATCTTCGTTCTCAGGAATTCGGCCAGGCCCTGGGGATCGTCCGTGCCGATTCGAACTTTCTTGCGGCCCAGCGTGATCCTCACGCAGTCGAAGCCCCACAGGTTGTAGATCCAGCCCTTGCCCGGCATCCAGTGTATGCCCCAGCCGTCGATGATGGACGACCTGGCCGGCTCGGCGGCCGTTATCTCCGCGTATGGGACGTCGGTGTGGAAGACCGCCAGCGGGCCGAAGCGGACGGCCAGATGCTCACCCTCGTCACGCACCGCGAGCGTGTGAAAGCACAGCCCGAGCAGACCCATAGTGCCGGCTGCGACACATAGAATTATCATCGCGGGTCGATCGTCAGGCGAAAACCACGCTCCTACCAGTGCCGCCAGCGCCCCGGTGTAAAGGGCCACATAAACCCAGCCCTTCTGCGTGTGTTCGTACTGCGGTTCGGTGATCATCTTTTGGCTCCCTTTGGTTTCGTTTTTCGGCTGCGGCCGGGCCGGGTTGCCTTGCGGCGCAGGATGTGGTGATAGTGCTGCGCGAAGCGGTGCGCCTCGTCGCGGACGGCCTGAAGCAGTTGGAGGCCCGCGTTGCGGCGGGCCAGCCGGATGGCGCTTCGCCGCCCGTGCACCAGGACCTTCTCTTCCTTCTTGGCCAGGGAGATGAGCATGGGCGGCTCGAAGGCGAGGTCCTCGAAGGCGCTGTGGGCGGCTGAAAGCTGGCCCCTGCCCCCGTCGATCAGGATGATGTCCGGGAACAGCTCCGCGTTCATCCCCGCGTTCTTGTAGCGCCGCCAGACCACCTCCCGGATGCACGCGCAGTCGTCGCTGCCTGCGACCGTCTTTATCTTGTATCGCCTGTAGGCATTCCTGAATGGGCGGCCGTCGATGAAGCACACCATCGACCCGCAAAGCTCCCGGCCCTGAAGATGCGCTATGTCGATGCCCTCGATGGTCCGCGGCACGTCCGGGAGGCTCAGGATCTTGGCGAGCTGGTCCAGGCTGGCTGCCGGGTCCACGTAGAACACTTCCGGCTGCACGTGGTCGTGGACCAGCCCGCGCTTCTGGAGGCTTTCCAGGGCGCGGAGCTCATCGCGCAAGGCGGCGGCCCGCTCGAACTGGAGCTCATCGGCGGCCGCGGTCATCGCGCGGGTGAGCTCCCGGCGGAGCTGGGTGCCTTTGGATTCCAGGAACTGTCGGAGCCGCTTTATCTGGCCGGCGTAGTCGTTCTTGGCCACCGGCATGGCGCACGGCGCGGTGCACTGCTTGATGTTGTGGAGGAGGCAGGGGCGGAAATGGCGGCGGGACTCGTCGTCGGCGTCGATGTCGAGCTTGCACGTGCGGAACTTGAAGACCCGCTGCATGAGCGGCAGGGCCGCACGCAGGTCCGCCGGCGACACGAACGGGCCGTAGAGCTTGGCCCCTTTGGGCTTGGGGCTGCGGGTGATCGAGACGCGGGGGAAGTCCTCGCCCGTTGTTATCTGGAGATAGGGAAAGGACTTGTCGTCCTTGAGCCGGTCGTTGAAGCGCGGCTGAATGTCCTTGATCAGCCGGTTCTCGCGGAGCAGGGCGTCGACCTCGCTGTCGCACTCGAGGACGTCCACGTCAGCCGCGAGCTTCTGGATCATCCTGTCGATTTCGGGTCCGCGCGTCTTGGCCAGGTCCGCGCCTTCCTGGAAGTAGGTGCTCACGCGGCTGCGGAGCTGCTTGGCCTTGCCGACGTACAGCACCACGCCCTTGGCATCCTTGAACAGGTACACACCGGGCCCGGCCGGCAGCTCACCCGCCTTCTCGCGCAGCCTACCCAGCACCTTTTCCCGCGACTTGGCCACGGATCAATTATACCCGCACCCGCGGCGGAAACGGATTGGTTGTCTTAGAACGGTTTGCGTCGCCTATCTTGTTGTACGGCGAGATGCGGCGAAAAGGCGGGGGGCGGTCTAAGGTGGCGCGGGGTTACTGTTGCTTCTGAAGTGCTACTTGTTGCCAGATCCCGTCCCGCCAGAGCCGCACTTTGTGCAGGAACAGGCGAAGATGAGGGGCATCAGGGTAGTTAATGAGTCGAAACCGCCCCCGGTGCGGGCCTACGCTGAACTCGAAGGTTCTCTCGCCTCCGTCGGGACTCCCAACCCAGTGGCCTGCCTCGGCCATCTGTTTGGCTTCGTCCAGATCCTTCTGGAGCCACAGCTTATCTCGCAGGATTATGTTGATGGCGTCCTCGAGGGCCGCGGCGGCTTGTGGGTTCACCTGCATGGGAGGTGACCAGGGCGGGGGCTGCTGGCTCCCGTGTGCAAAATGCTGCCGGTAGCGGCTCCCGTCGTTGGACCAGCGAAACTCGTTGACATGGCCCCCGTAATAATCCAGATCGCGCACCACCAGGAAGGCGTCGCGGCGCCACTGGTCGGTGAGGTATCCTTGCACCCGCTGATTGAGGAACGCCTCTTGCCTGCGCTGACGCCACGCGGTGAAGGCCTGAGATATCCACTTGCGATTGGCCAGAACCAACCCCGCCGCGAGCAGAATGACGGCCAATCCGCACCACAGAGCTTTTCGCGTTCGCTTCATCCGTTCACACTCGCCGGCCGCACTCGCCGACGGGCGGACCCGCCGGTCGGAATATTTGACGCGCGAGCAGCCGCGGGGTTCTGAGAATTGCAGCGATAGGCCCGGGCCCGGCCGGAAGGTCGCCCGCCTCTTTGCGGAGCTTGGCTAGCACCTTTTCGCGCGACTTCGCCACGCGGTGATTATAGCAGCTATGCCCGCGCGGCGGAAACGGATTGGTTGTCTTCGCACACTGCAAAAATCGCTGCTCTGCCTGCGGTCGCTGCGGTAAAGTATTCGCCTTGAAGGGCCACTACCATGCCGCTTGCTAACGCAGCCAGATCGTTCCAGTTCATGCACCTGCCCCACGTGGCGGTGATAGTCCTGATTGTCGTTGCGTCGGCCGTGCTCTGCGTGGCGGCGAGGAAACTGGGCCGCCCCCCGCTGACGCGCGCGATCGCGTGGGCCCTGGCGCTGGTCCTGCTAGTCAACGAGCTGATCTCCTGGACGCAGGCGCTGTCCAGCGTGGGCGGCAGGGAGTTTCTGGCGCACTATCTGCCGCTGCACATCTGCGGGGCGGCGGTGTTCCTGACCGCCATCGTGCTGATCACGCGAAATCAGTTTCTGTATGAGGTCATGTATTACTGGGCCCTTGCCGGGACCCTGCAGGCCGTCATCACGCCGGACATGAATACACCGTTCCCCGAGTATCGGTTCTTTCAGTACTTCACTTCGCATGGGTGCGTGGTCGTGGGGGTCGCCTTCGCCACCTGGGGCATGAGGATGCGTCCGGGGCCGGGATCGGTCTGGCGGGCCTTCGGCGTCACCCTCGCTTTCGCGGCGTTTGTTGGCCTGGCCAATTACCTCCTGCGCCCCCTGGGGGCGAATTACATGTTCCTGTGCGACGCCGCAGGCGGTGCGAGCCCGTTTTTCTTCCTTCCCTGGCCGTGGTACATTCCGTTCATAGCCGTCACCAGCCTTGGGGTTTTCTGGCTTCTCTATCTGCCGTTTGTCATCAGCCGGCGTCAAGAGCCATAGGGTGTGCAAGATCTCCTGGGCAAAGCGTCCCCTTGCGGAGACCGGGCCGGGGTGTGATGATGTGGCTTCAGTGATGTTTGAGGATCGGGTGTATTGGTAAGGAGCGTGGCAATGACCGAAATGAATCGACGCGAGTTCCTGGGCTGCTCGACGATCGCGGGAGCGGCTGCTGCTGCGGCACCGGCCGTGGTGCTTGGTGCGGGAAAGGCAGATGCGCTGCCGCCCGCGGCCTTCCGCTTCGGGCTGGTGACGTACCTGTGGGGCCAGGACTGGGATCTGGAGACGCTCATCCGCAACTGCGAGAAGGCCGGTTACTTGGGCGTGGAGCTGCGGACGAAGCACAAGCACGGCGTGGACGACCACCTGGACAAGAAGCAGCGCGCGGCTGTGAAGAAACGCTTCGCCGACACGAAGGTGGAGCTTGTGGGGCTGGGGTGCAACTGGGCGTTTCACGACAAGGACCCGGCCAGGCTGAAGGCCAACATTGAAGGGGCCAAGCGATACGTGAAGCTGTGTCACGACGTGGGCGGCGGCGGCGTTAAGGTCAAGCCGAACGACCTGCCCAAGGGCGTGCCCTTCGAGAAGACCGTTGAGCAGATCGGCAGGTCGCTGAACGAGGTGGGCAAGTTTGCGGCGGACTACAAATGCGAGATCCGCGTGGAGGTGCACGGGCGGTGCTCGGAGCTGCCGACGATGAAAGCGATTTTCGACCACGTTACCGAAGCCAATGTTGGGGTCTGCTGGAATTGCAACGGGGCGGACCTGAAGGGCAAGGGCCTGGAGCACAACTTCAACCTGGTCAAGGGGCGGTTCAGCAGCACCGCCCACGTCCGCGAGCTGAATGAGAAGGGGTATCCCTACCAGCAGTTGATAAACCTGTTTCGCAAGGCCGAATGGAAAGGATGGATGCTGCTCGAGGCCCGCGGCAAGCCCAAGGACCGCATTGCGGCCCTGAAGCAGCAGATGGAGCTGTTCAAGAAGATGACGACGACGTAGAGCAATTCGCGTGTATGCGCAAGTGTTGGGGCCGCAAGATTTTATGGGCCGCCAGGATTGGGGTCTGCCCGTCGGGGTGTTGCGAATGGTTGCCGCAGCTTGCCACCTCAGCCGCGCTTGATCCAGGTCGGGCCTTTGGGCTTCTTGGGTCTGGCTTTTCTGGGCGCCTTGCCGGGAACGGTGACGGTGGTTTCCGTGGCGGCGTCGGCGGCGTCTTTCGCACGGATTTGGCGGCGGATAATGTACTGCTCGGCCACGCCCGCGGACGTCGAGGCCATGATGTACAGCGTCAGGCCGGACGGCATGGCGTAGAAGATGAACAGCATCATCCCGGGCATCATGTACTTCATCATTTTCTGCTGCTGTTGCTGCTGTTCGGTGGCGGCGACCTGGCCCATCTGTGGGTTCATCTTTGTCTGGAGGAACATGGCCACGGTCAGCAGGATTGGCAGGAGGTTGAGGTCCTTGCCGATGACAGGCAGCGTAGTGGCCCAGCTGAAGAGTCTGTCGGGGGCGGCAAGGTCGATGATCCAGAATGGCAGGAATTCCGCGTGCCGAAGCTCCACCGACGCCTGAACGCTGGTCCACAGGGCTATCCAGATGGGCATCTGGAGCATCATCGGCAAACACCCCAGTAGAGGCGTGGTCCCCTGTGTCTTGTAGAACTGCATCATTTCCTTGTTGAGCTTCTCTTTGTCGTCCTTGTACTTCTCCTTGAGCTTCTTGATCTGCGGGCCGAGCTTCTGCATCTTCATCATCGAGACTTGGCCCTTCTTTGTCAGCGGATGGAGCGCCATGCGCACCAGGACAACCAGCAGGATAATCGCCACGCCGTAATTGCCCACCGACGATAATTGCTGAAGCAGCCACATCATCGCCAGCGACAGCCAGCTGAACGCGCAGAAACACACCTTCAGGTTGATCGTGGACAGGTAGTTGAGGTCCTCGTATTGCTGCTTGAAGTACGGGTTGGCTTTGCGGGTGAACAGACCGACGTCGCCGGTGAACAGATCTCGTTTTTTCGGCCCGGCGAACAGTTCAAACTTTATCTCCTTGGCCGTGTTGGCCTCCAGCGCCAGGCCCTCAATTTCAATACCGGTCAGGAATGTTCGGGTCTTGGGCGGTTCGTCCGTGGCGGTTGCGTGGAAACCGGGCGGTTCGTCCGCGGCGGCCGCGTAAAAGTTCCCCTGCCAGACGGCGCCCGGCTCGGGGACCAGGTACATTATCGAACCGAAGAACTGGTTCGTGTATCCCATCCAGAGCGTTGGAGTGGCGGCCCCGGCTGGAGTGGCCTCCTGGGTCGTGCCAACGACGTGGTGTTTGCCGATTTCCGGGAACTTCTCGCTCGGGTCAAATGGCTCGGCCTCGCGCCTTCCCAATCCCAGGAATCCCTCGGACTTGGACTTTGCCGGCGTTCCCAATTCGCCGATGGGCTTGCGGAACGGCTGGATCGTTGTGCCATCCGGCTGGCGCTTGCCGTACACCACGGCTCTTTCATCACGACGGACGCCCTCGAGAGGCAAGCCGGTCGGTCCGGCCTGATCCACGGTAACGTTCATGCCCTTGCCCCACAGATTCTCAACCCTAAGGCTCACGAAGACTCTGTGGTCGTTCTTGGCGACGGTGTAGGTCTTGGTGATCCGCAGCACTTTAGCGGCCTGATCCCAGTCTAAGTCGGCGGCGTTGCCACGGCCAAGCTCGTAGACAAAAGTGGCGCTCTTGTCGGTGCGTTTGGTGAGCTTCCAGAACTTGCCGTCCAGGTTGAGGGGTAGGGTGATGCCCTTGCCGTCTGCGGTGGACGTTTTGATGTCGAGGGCCCTGGTGGCCAGGGGGAGGAATTCCTCTTTTTCTTTGGCGTTGGCGGTGGGGTTCAAGAGGCTGTAATGCCCGCGGTATTCCTTGCCCCTGGTGGGCCACTCCTTTTGGTAGGCCTCGGGATCTTCATCGTAAAGCCGTTTATCGTCAATGGTGGCGAAGTGCTTGCTGAGCTTGAGGGTGCAAATAGCCGCGCCGCGGTTTGTCAGCTCGACGGCGAACATGTATTCGCTGCCGTGTGCGAGTGAGCCGATGGTGAATTTTTCCGGCTCCTGCTTGGGCAGGCCCACCCATGTTATTTCACCTGTGCCGGCCTTGGCCGTAGTCTTGGGTTTCGTCGCGGACGCGGTTGCGGCGGGCTTTGGTTTGTCTGAAGGTGCCGACTGTGCGGCTATCGGTCCGGGCGTGGTTGTCGGCTGGGGCGTTGAGGTCTTGGGCTGCTGGGCCCAGACCCAGATAAGGAGCACGGTGGTTGCGACGGCCAGGGCGATGCTGAATTTCTTAAGGTCCACCAGGAGTTCCTTTATCGGCCTTCCTTGAGGCGGGTGCCCAGGTAGTCGTCGAGTTGATCTATGGCGTAGACCTTCTTCATGGTGGCGTCGACGTCATAGGGTATTCGGACGAACCGCACCGCGCCCGGTTCGACGACAACATAGCTGGCGCGGCTGTCTCGGTCCCTGGGTTGGCCCACGGAGCCGACATTGATAAGGGCTTTTCTCGAGGTGACCTCGAAAACTCCTTCGAGCTCGTCGGGGCTGTAGAAGTCGGGCGTTTCGAGGAAGACACCAGGCACGTGGCTGTGGCCGACAAAACAGAGATGATTGAACCGGTCGAACAGCCCGGTGACTTTGTGTGGACTGTTGTAAACGTCATCGGGAAAGATGTACTCGCTGACGGGGCGGCGCGGGCTGCCGTGAACGAAGACGAAATCCCCCATGCCGAGGTCTTCGCCGGACATGTTGTACTTGACAGGCAGGGTTCCCAAAAAGTCCCAGCGGGCCGTGTACTTGGCGGCATCTTCTTCCGTCTCCAATTGGCGGCGCGTCCAGAAGCAGGCGACCTCGGCGCCAATGTTGAACCTCATCGGCTCGTACAGCACCGCAAAGTCGTGGTTCCCCATGAGGGTGGTCGCCCCCCTGGCCATTATCATGTCGAGACACTCACGCGGATTCGGGCCGTAGCCGACCACGTCGCCAAGACAGACGATCTGCTTGATGCCGCGAGAGGTGATGTCCTCAAGCACGGCAGTGAGGGCCTCGGTATTGGCATGGATGTCACTGATAACAGCCAGCATTGTTATTGCCTGGCCCCGCGCCTACTATGGGCACGTATGGGCCGGTGAACGGGGTATGCTACGATGGGGACCACGTGGTTGTCAAGCGTTTGTATCTCTTGTGGAGTTGCCACGGCGGTACACCGGGCTGCTTGTGACGCCGTCCGGTGCTATTGTACAATTTCCAAAAGGCGCTGCGTTAGTTGGATGTGCCGCTGCTTGTCACGGCGGATGTGCTCGAGCTGGGCCAGGGCGCCAGGGTCCGTGACCTGCGGCAGAAGTTGTGCGTAGGTTTTCTCGGCCTGCTGCTGTTGGCTCAGGAGGGTGTGGAACTGTTCGGCCAACTGTTCGTGTTCAAGCTCAAGCATCTTTGGTGTCTCGCTCGCTTACGTAGCGGCCGACCGTTTCGCGATGCGCATCAGTGTCGGCCTTGAGGATTCCCAGGATGGTGTAGATTTCAGACCGCTGCTCGGGGTCAAAGGATTCGGCGTGGGCAACTTCGCGGCATGTTTCGGCAAGCGTGCTGGTCAGCCTGTCTTCTAGGTCAACCACGCTTGACGTTTCTGCCGCTGCGTTGCCTTGTGGGACCATGTCACAACTTTCCAGCTGGGTTGCTGGGCGGACGATTGTGCTTAGAGCACCTAATTATGCCACGGCGTCAGGGGCGCTGCAAGCGTGGCAGATAAGAATTGTGAAAAAAATATGAGTCGTCCGGCGCGGTGGCCGGCCGGACGACCGGCGTTGGCCTGGATCAGCATGCCCGGGACTGGATTCGAACCAGCATGAGCTATTAAGCTCACCAGGCCCTCAACCTGGCGCGTCTGCCATTTTCGCCACCCGGGCGAAGCGGGATGTGTATAATTCAATACAAGCAATGATATGGTATTTTCGCCCGGTGCGCATGTCAAATGCAATTGACAGATCCGCTCTGGTGCATTGCGGAGACGGAAAGAACGTTGACTCTCAGGTGGACAGGGGTATAGAATAACAAAATTTCTTGTACCTTTCGGGCGTGGTATAAGCACGCACCGCATGAGGAACGCATGGCCAATCCAGTAGAAGCCAGTATAAGCAAGTTGGTAGACCGCGGTAAGCAGCGAGGGTATCTCACCTACGAGGAGATGAACAAGGGGCTCCCCGACGATGCGATATCCCCGGAGAGGCTTGACTCTCTGCTGATGACGCTCGATGAGCTGGGGATCGAGCTGCTTGACCGCGAGGAGGCTAGCAAGCGCGGTGACTTTGGGGATGAGGGCTCCGAGCCGGTTCGGGGCGCCAAAGCTCCACGCAAGCGGGAAGAGATCATCGAACCTGATACCAAGCGGGTTGACGACCCTGTGCGGATGTATTTAACGCAGATGGGTGAAATCCCGCTGCTGACTCGCCCGGAGGAGATTGCTCTGGCCAAAAAGATTGAGATGACACGGATGCACTTCCGCCGGCGTGTCCTCGAGAGCGACTATTGTATTCAGCAGGCGGTCGAAATCATCTCCCAGGTCCAGGGCGGCGATCTGCCCTTTGACCGGACGATGCGCGTTTCTACGGCGGAGAACCTGTCGAAAGAGGGGATCCTGTCGCGGATGCCGTCGAACCTGGCCACGCTGCGCAAGGTCATCGCAGCCAACCTGACCAGCTGGAACGCGGCCAGGTCCAAGCGTGCATCGGAGGCGGCCCGCCACAAGGCGCATCGCGGGGTGTGGCGCAGGCGGCGGCGTGCAGCCAGGCTGGTGGAGGAACTGTCGCTCCGGACGTCGAAGATTCAACCGCTGATGAAGAAGCTGATGCACATTTCCGACAAGCTGGACGACCTTGGGCGGATGATCGAAGCAGGACCCAAAGGTTCCACCATGCCGGAAGATCTGGAAGTGATGCGCGAGGAACGTGACGGCCTGATGGACTTGGCTGCGGAAGAGCCCGAGCTTCTGCGCAAGCGGGTCAAGGCCATCCAGAAGGTCTTTAACGACTACGAGCAGGCCAAGCGCGAGCTTTCGGGTGGGAACCTGCGCCTGGTTGTTTCGATTGCCAAGAAGTACCGCAACAGGGGGCTGTCCTTCCTGGATATTATTCAGGAGGGCAACACGGGGCTGATGCGCGCGGTGGACAAGTACGAGTATCGCCGCGGGTATAAGTTTTCGACGTACGCCACGTGGTGGATCCGCCAGGCGATTACGCGCGCGATTGCCGACCACGCAAGGACGATTCGCATTCCGGTGCACATGATCGAGACGATGAGCCGCCTGCGGAATATCTCGAAGCGCCTCGTGCAGCAGCTTGGCCGCGAGCCGACCATCGAGGAAATCTCGCGGGATGCGGGGATGACCGTTTCTGAAGGCAGGCGGGTATTGAAGATTTCACGGCACCCGATCAGCCTGGATCGTCCCGTGGGCGAGAGCGAAGACAGCTATTTCGGCGACTTCATCGAGGATGGGACCGCCGACAGCCCGATCGAGACCGCCGG
>SDBT01000384.1_pt1 | contig 68444 bp, 60 predicted proteins | sample 2277101 | NCBI WGS metagenome assembly SDBT01 (sample SAMN10404973, study PRJNA504765) | marine sediment metagenome | isolation source: marine sediment core GS10_PC15, 103 cmbsf | place: Arctic Ocean: Southern Knipovich Ridge | collected 2010
GTCCTTTAACGAGCGAAACCCTTGCCGTTAGTTACCAGCGGGTCATGCCGGGCACTCTAGCGGGACTGCCGGTGTTAAACCGGAGGAAGGTGGGGACGACGTCAAGTCATCATGGCCTTTATGTCCAGGGCTTCACACGTGCTACAATGGCGGCTAACAAAGCGACGCAAGACCGTGAGGTGGAGCAAATCGCAAAAATGTCGCCTCAGTTCGGATCGTAGGCTGACAACTCGCCTACGTGAAGTTGGAATCGCTAGTAATCGCGTATCAGCTATGACGCGGTGAATATGTTCCTGAGCCTTGTACACACCGCCCGTCAAGTCATGGGAGTCGGGAGTACCCGAAGTCAGGTTGCTAACCCAGTTCGTTGGGAAGCGCCTTCCTACGGTAAGTCCGATGACTGGGACTAAGTCGTAACAAGGTAGCCGTAGGGGAACCTGCGGCTGGATCACCTCCTTTCTAGGGATATACTAGAACGCAGCGGTTTATTGACTGCTGTGAAAAGTCAGGTATTTTCGCTGCAAACGCTTAACTGTTCTTGATATTAAAGCCCTGCGAGAAATCGCGGGGCTTTTTTGTTTTAATTTGAGACATTATGTTTTATAATTGTGTTTATGATAGAGAAGATGGTAAGAAAATACAGGCTTGGAGAACTCTGCGAAAATAAGCAAAACCTTCGGTATTGGCTTGATAAAAGTCCCGAGGAACGAATCGAGGCAGTCGATTTTCTAAGAAAGCAGGTTTATGGAGATACAGTCGGACTTCAAAGAACTGTTAGAGTTATTCAACGCTCACGGTGTTGAGTACATTATAGTCGGTGGATACGGTTAGACACTGGCATACTTTATAGGTAAAGAAGGCTTGATTGCTAATAAAAAAGCACTGGGCAGAAAGAAGGACCTGGCCGACCTTGAAGCACTCGGCGAGGACTGATTATTCAGCAGATATGACAATTCCAAAAGCAAAAAAGCAGGGTAATTCGGCAGCTTTTCAGGCAGATGTTGTACAGGCGGCGATTGATTATGGTATTGATATTTCCATGCTGAGTGACAATATTAAAAGAACTGTGGCCGAGCGTATAAGGCGACATCAAATGGCGCTTGCGGCGGTAGAGAGACTGCGCCAAGCGAGAGGCAATGAATAGCGATTTTCCGGGTTTACTTGAAAGACTGGTCAAAGCCGATTTTGATTTTGTAATAGTCGGCGGTTTTGCCGGTGTTGTACATGGATGTACCTATGTAACACAGGACATCGATATTTGCTGTGATTTTTCAGTTGACAATTTGCTTTGTCTGCAAAAAACCCTTTCTGATTTGCACCCTGTTCATCGTATGACTGCTAATCGGCAAAAACTTGAATTGACCGAAGAGAATTGCAGCAAGTTTAAGAACTTCTATCTTGACACGGATATTGGTCAGCTCGACTGTCTAAGTTTTATTGATGGTGTTGGCGATTACCAAGAGGTAAAAGAAGCAAGTGTTCCGATTAAAGTTGAAAATGTGCGATTATACGTGCTGGGCTTCGATGCCTTAGTAAAGTCTAAAAAGGCCATGAACCGGCCTCGTGATAAAGAAGCTATTTTGCAGCTTGAAGCAATAAAGAAACTCAAAGATAGCCAGACCTGACTGACACAGCGGCGCTTAACTGTTCTTGATATTAAAGCCCTGCGAGAAATCGCGGGGCTTTTTTTTGCGCAATAGATAAGGGAAAAACCGCATTTTTTCCTTGCTTTTTGCGGATATTTGGCTTTATAATATAGATGTGTATAGGATGTGCGATTTTTAAATATTTTATGGAAGCTAAATACGTGAGTTCTTTTAAATTCTGTCTGTTGATATCGGCCTGTATCATTCTGTTGAGTGGCTGCGTTGATGAGGAGCCGGCTAAGGATGTGCCGGCAAAGGGCTTTATAAAAATTTCGTATCAGATTAACGAAAGGGAAATAGAAATAGAGGACGAAGAAGGCGCCTCGACAGTGACCATTCCTCAGACGGTCGCATGGCTGGAAGATGAAAACGGCAAATACGTAAAGTCTCTGCTGGTCAGCGAGTGGCTGTCGTATGGCGGGTATAAAAGGCCGGTAGTTTGTGTTACCTGGTCCGGGTTGGCGGACTGGGCCAATGTTTCCATCGAGGAGTTCGACGCAGTTACACAAGCGACGCCTTACTATGGCGATAATGAACTGATAATCGATTGTACAAAAAGAGGTTTGCTGCCGGGCACTTATTACTATTGTGTTGAAACACATGTTGTAGACGAATATAATATTCTTTATCGCGGCCAAATTAAGATAGGCCAAAAGAATGATGAGAATACCGCTGAGGTGAAATACATTCCGGGCAAGTTTCCGCCTGGCGAGAATGATCTTTGTGATGTAAAAGCGCAATATTATCAATAGTCGTATATTAGGAGTGTAAAAAATGACGGACAAAAAGAGAAAAATAACTCGACGGAAATTCATTCAGAGTTCAGCGGCAGGTCTGGCGGCGGTTTCTGCTTCCGGGGTTTTGCAGGCAGCAGCGAGCAAGAAAAACATTGACCCGTTTTCGCTGCCAATGCCTATGGAGACACTCGGCAAAACGGGGCTTGAGATATCGAAGCTTTCGTTCGGCGGAGGTTCAATGTTTCTGACGAACCCGAACGGTGAATGGGAACAGCACCTGGAGTTTGCCGTCAAGCAGGGTATAAATTTCTTCGATACAAACAGCGCTTACATAGGTAAGGACGGCGTCAGCAGTGAGGAGCGTTTCGGCAAGGTATTGTCTAAATATCGAGACAAAATCCTGCTCTCCACCAAATTCGAGTCGAGAGTTGTCGATGAGGCAAAGAAAGAGATTGAGCAGAGTCTTAAGCGTCTTAAAACCGACCATGTAGATGTTCTGATGCTGCACGGGCTATATAAAGATGAAAACCTGGTGCAATTCGAAAAAGGTGTGTACAAAGAGATGCTCAAGCTAAAGGAACAGGGTGTTACAAAATCCATCGGCTTTTCCACTATGGACAGTTCGCAGATGGCAAGAAAGGCCATTAACAGGTTCGACTTCGATGTAGTTATGATGGCAATTAACCCCACAAATTACGGTCACTACGCAAAGGTGGCACTGCCGGCAGCGATGGAGAAGAATATGGGAATTCTGTCGATGAAGGCATTTCGCTGGGTGATCAGGGTTGCGCCGTCCAATGAATTGATGTATTACGCGTTGACTCAGGATGGCGTGCATTCGATTTGTGTTGGTCATATCGGGATGGATAAATTAAGAGAAAATATCCGCCTGACCAAGGAATTCGCAGCGGCAGAAGGTGACGTCGGCTTTGACCGTGACGCCTTAAGAGAAGGGCTCGAGGAAAGAAGCAGAAGGCATAAGAGGGAAAAAGCAAGGCGAAAGAAAAAACGTGCGGAACTGGAAAGGAAATTAGCTCCGTATGCCAATCCCGAGACCCTGCTGTGGGCGCGTGAAGATTACTGGGATGGCAAGTTCTGTTAATAGCCAACTATGCAGTTGAGGATTTTTGATATACAAAGCCCTGCCGATTGAGGCGGGGCTTTTTTTGTGCGCAGAAATAACAGACAGCAATTAGACAAGCCGGCCAAAGAGTGTGAGGGGGCGGGTCTTTGTGATTTTTACTTTCGCGAAGTTCCCTGCCAGAGACTTGGGGCCGTTAAAGACAACTATCCAGTCGGTCGCGGTTCTGCCGACCAGTTGCGGGTCGGCGTTGGCGTCGGCTTGATTTAAGTGCGGTTTTTTGCTCAGCCCCTCAACTAAAATCGTAACTTCCCTGTTCAAAAATTCTCTGCTCAACTGGTCGCTGATTTTTTCCTGTATGGCGAGGAGCTGATTGTTTCGTTTTTTCTTTGTCTCGGCAGTGACATTGTCCTGTAATTTTTTTTGGCCATGTGTGCCTGGCCTGGGTGAATACTTGAAGATGAAGCAGTTTTTATAGCGGGCCTTTTCGACCAGGCTGACGGTGTCGGCGAAATCGGTTTCACTTTCGCCGGGAAAGCCGACAATAAAGTCGCCGGAGATGGCAATATCAGCAACGATGCCTTTTGCTTTATCGAGCATGGCCAGGTATTGGCCGGCGGTGTAATTGCGATTCATTGCTTTTAATATTACCTCCGAGCCGCTTTGAGCGGGCATGTGCAGATAGTTGCAGATTTTCGGCAGGTTGGCCATAGCAGCCAGAATCCGGTCGAAAAATTCTTCGGATGGATAGCTGGTGACGAATCTAATCCATTCGAGGCCTTCGATGTCACTTGCCATCACAAGCAAATCGGCAAGGCAGTATGTTTTTTGGCCCGCGGTATATTTATAAGAATTGATGCGCTGGCCAAGTAATGTAACTTGTTTTACGCCCTGGCCGGCGAGTCTTTTTATCTGCTCGATTATTGCCTGCGGTGGGCGAGAGACTTCCGGGCCGCGGACGTAAGGTACGATGCAATACGAACAGAAGTTGTCACAGCCTCGCATCGCGCGGACGAAGGCCTGGCTGGGTATCTTTTTGTCGTCGGAATCGTGAACGGATTCGAAGTCTTCCAGGGGCTGGTTTTTGGGGTCGGTTTTTCTGATTTTTTCTGTTACGGCTAAGCTCTTTGTCTTTTTTTGTATAGCTTTTTTTACAAGGTCTGTGATTTGCGGTATCTGTGCCGGGCCGCAGACAATATCTACTTCGGGATGTTCCAGGAGTTGGCCGCCCATTCGCTGGGCCATGCAGCCGATGACGCCAACAACCAGGTCCGGCCTGGTTTCTTTGATGTGTTTCAGATTGCCGAGATGGGAAAGGACTTTTTCTTCCGCGTGCTCTCGAACGGAGCAGGTGTTAATCAAGACTACGTCGCTTTCCTGCGAACTTTCAGTCAAATGAAACCCCGCATCCTTAAGGGCCGCAACAATAAGCGCGGTATCAAGCTTATTCATCTGACAACCATAGGTTTGAAGAAATACTTTCATAGTATTTCTCCAAACCTGAACATGGTTGTTCCCGCGTTTAGATTTGCTATCGCAAATCTGCGGGAACAGCCAACCGTTTTTATAAATACTTTCATAGTATTTCTCCAAACCTGAACAACCGAGACTCACTGATTGTCTCTATATATTACGTTCATAATTCCGTATAAGTTGTTCTTTTTGTTTTTGTGTTAATTTTTTGATATTTCTCTCGCGGTGTAAAGCATTTTTGTAATAGTGATATTCTTTAGCGTAAACAAGTTTCACGGGCAATCTGTTCTTTAAATATTTCGCACCAAACCCCTTATTATGCAGTTCGATACGTTCATCCAGATCTTTTGTGAACCCCGTATAATACCTTCGGTCTCTGCATTGAACTATATATACCCAGTATCTGCCTTTGCGAGCAATTTTTCGTGGGGAAATTGTATTTTGAGTTTTCATAAGTAATTGAATATACTGAATTTCGAAGATAAAATCAAATTGCTATAAATATTGAGGTCGATTATAATGGGCGGCAAATCAGGTTGAATAGTTAAAAAATTCTCTCCGGAGGCAAGATTATGAAAAACGGTGCAAAAAAATCAATATCCCGCAGGGAATTCTTAGCAAAATCGGCTTCGGCAGGTTTTGCTTTTCACTTCGTTCCAAGCCGATTGTTGGGAGCAGAGGCACCCAGCAATAAACTTAATATTGCCTGCGTTGGTGTTGCTGGAATTGGCGGCCGTAATCTCAGTGCATGTGAAAGCGAAAATATCGTAGCGTTGTGCGATGTTGACAGCTATAGAGCCAGGTGGGCTTTCAAGAAATATCCCAATGCAAAAAAATATAAAGATTATCGTGTCATGTTGGATAAACAAAAGGACATCGACGCAGTTATCATAGCTACGCCTGATCATACTCATGCGGTAATCACCATGGCAGCGATGGAGAGGGGAAAGCATGTTTATTGTCAAAAACCTCTGACTCATACGGTTTACGAAGCGCGAAAGATAACTGAGGCGGCTCGTAAATACAAGGTTCAGACTCAGATGGGCAATCAGGGGCACAGCTCAGAACAGACCCGTTTATTAAAAGAATGGCTCGCCGACGGCGCGATTGGAGATGTTAGAGAAGTCTATGCGTGGACGGATAGGCCTGTGGGCGGTGATCCGTGGTCGAATTTTGCGGTCAGGGCCAAACCCGAAGATGCGCCGGCAGTTCCGGAGGCGCTTGATTGGGACCTGTGGCTTGGGCCTGCTCCTTACCGGCCTTATCATCGTGAATATCATCCGATGAGGTGGAGAGCATGGCTTGATTTCGGCACAGGCGCATTGGGAGATATGGGATGTCATATCCTCGACCCTGCATTCTGGGCCTTAGATCTTGGCGCCCCGGAGAGCATTGAGGCCACTACGACTCACTGGCAGCCAGAAGTCAGCTCGCAAACTTACCCAAGGGCCTCAATTGTCAGGTACAAATTCCCCGCTCGTGGGAAAAGACCTCCTGTCAAGTTGACCTGGTCCGACGGAAGGCTTTTGCCGCCTATCCCTGAAGCTCTTGAAGATGGCCGGAAGATACCGGGCAGTGGAGCTTTTATTATCGGTGATAAGGGCTGTATAATGCATGGTGGAGGTGGTGCCAGGGGATTGCGGATCGTTCCTGAGGCACAAATGCGCCAATACGAACGACCTGCAAAGACTCTTCCGAGAGTTAATAACACCCATGAAGGCGATTGGCTGCGTGCGTGCAAAGACGGCAAGCCCGCATGCTCAACTTTTGAGTACGGCGGGGCATTAACCGAGATGGCGCTTCTTGGCGTGATCGCGATTCAAGTTAAAGACCAGAGGCTGCGGTGGGATGCCAGGAACATGAAGTTTAAGAACAACGACCTTGCCAATGAACTTCTTCACATCCAGTATCGTGACGGTTGGCATTTATAACAGAGAAGTTTTTCATTATGTAACAACCTGCAAAGGGATTTGTCACCACATGAGGATTTTTAACGATGCTTTATCCTAAATATTTCTGATTAGGGCTGTTTTGGCAGTGAGTGGTTTAGTTTTCTTTGGAGGTCTTTTAGGCGGTTTGATTCGTCGAAGCCGAGCAGGATAGTTGGAAAGACGGTCTTATTGTGCATCAACGGTTCTTTCATATCGACCCATTTTTGTGCAAGGTCGCCGTCAGGTGTTCCGGGGATTGGAGAAAAATCAGCTAACATGCCTCGAATGCCAAGGCTGTTTACAAAGCGCATTGAATCTTCGAGTTGCTGGAGGTCGGTGTGGGGGTGGCCGAGAATCTGATACGCGGTGATATCCTGAGGGTCTGCGCCTGCTGCGGTCAGGTGGTTAACGGCTTTAGCAAGTTCGTCGGAGAAGATTTTTGAGCCGGTACGCTTTTGCCATTGCGAAGAACTGCTTTCAAATCCAAGATAAAATGTTTTGAAGCCGGTTTTGATCATCAGTTCGGCTAACTGGCTTGTGATAAAGCGAGCGTTGAGCGCGTTGGGCGTATGGAAGTTGACCTTTAAGTTTTGTTTTAAGACCTCATTCAAAAACGGCATCAATACGGTGTCAGCAGAGTAGAGTAAAGCGTCGTCATAGAAGGCTATGTTCTCGACGCCCCTATCTGCCAATAGTTCCAGTTCGGTTAAACTACGATTCAAGTTACGGGCTTTGAATTTGCCATAGACCTTTGGCACCGAACAATAGGTGCAACTGAAGGGACAGCCGTCGGAGAGTTTTAAGATACCGGTGTTGAGTTTGTCATAAGCTTGCCAAAGGGCCGGCTGGTGCGTATCAGGTTGCAATTGCAGGTATTGCCAAAGTGGGGCGAGATTTGTGCCATGCACAAGGAAATCGGCATCGAGTTTTTCTGTGTGGCCGGGACACAATGTCACGTAGTTGCCGCCTAAAATAATTTTGGCCTTTGGCCAGGTGCTTCGAATATCCTCTATTACTTCCTGAACACCTGGATACCAATACGTCATCATTGTCTGGATGAAGACGAAATCGCAGGGCTGGTGTTGTCCGAGGAATTCTTTGAATATATCTCGCGGCAGGCCGAACCGACGGAAGTATCGAGGGATGTTCCGCAATGGTTTCGGGTTTGGGATTCTTTGGCGATAGAACCGGCCGCGACCCCACCGGTCGGATTCGAGGTTGCTTTGGCCCGCTGTGAAAGGGTGCAGGCGGTCGAGATAGTCAAAAAGCCTGAAATCGGCTTTGCCGCGGAGAAAGCCCGCTGCGCTTAGCATGCCGTAGGGCTTTAGCCAAAAATCGTACGCGGCAAAGTCGTATATCGGCGGATTGACAAGCAGAATTTTTGCAGTCATACCATATTATAGAATAACGCTGATTAAAATCAAACGCTATTGACCCGGGAAGTAAAACCATGTGCCGCCGCTGGGGCCTGTGCCGAGTAATTCATCGTCGACGGTGAAGTCGGCTTCCGGCGATTCCGGGCAGGGGACCTGGAAATAAATTACTTTTCCATTGGGGTCGGGGAATTCGGTCAGGACAAGGTTCAGGTTCGGTCCCCACTTTATGTTACCCCCGGGACTCCATGCCTTTATTTTACATGCGATTCCGCCGGGTCTGGCAGCATCGCTGGGTAAGGGGTCGCTCAAGGAGTCGGGGACAATTGCAATCTCGGTTAAATCGGCGAGCTCCAGATTAGCCAGGCGCCGGTGGTCGGGGGGATTGAGACAGAATACCGAAGGGCCTCGCATTAAAGCTACGCGGCCGGTCTGGCGTTTTCTGCCACGAACGAATCGCCATTTCATCGACATATCGAGTTGGATTTTGTCACCTGCCTGCCACTTTCTGTTAATTTTGAAGAATGAGCCTGACTTGATTTTGCTTTTAACATCTTTGCCGTTGACTGAAATACTTGCCTTGTCGCACCATTTAGGGATACGCAACAACACGGGGAATTTTGCAGCTTTGGCGGGAGCAATGGAGATAGTGACTTTGCCAGAGGTCGGGTAATCGGTTTGCTGTTGAACTTTAACCGACGGGCCTTTGTCCAGTTTGAATTCGGCGGTTGAGTTTGTGTAAAGATTGACAGCCAGTCCTTTGCCTGCGCGATAATAAACGAAGGCCGGCAGGTTGGCCATGATTCGTCTGAAGTTGTTGGGGCAGCAGTATGTGTCTCTATTGAATGCTTTGCGGGCTCCTTCGAAGGGTATAAAATAACTAATCCGGCGTCCGTCGCCCATCTGTGCGGCAAATAGCGCGTTGTAGATGGTACGTTCGGTCAGGTCGCCGTATAAGGATTTTCCTTCCATTTGCATGAGCCTGTCATAGAAACGAATAACATAGGCGGTTGCGCAAGTTTCTCCGAGACGGCCTCGCCCATCCTGGGAGTTGTCCCACTTCTCAATTTTGCCGCAGGCTCCTGTGATTACCAGGCCATCTTGTTTGGTCATAAAGTCCATTGCTCGTTTGGCGAATCTGGTCAGTTTCGGGTCGGGGTCGAGCTTGTATAATTCGAGTTGTGCAAGAATTCTGCCTATGGTGACATATACGTGGGTGGGAGGTGAAGGATAAAAGACCCTGATGTCGGGGTACCAGTCGGCCAATCCCATTTTATTTGCGCAGAAATCGAGGTATTTTTTTTCACCGGTTTGGACATAAAGGGGAACCAGCGATTCTTCGAGTCCGAGCGAGGCGTGATAGAGCGCGAGATTGAGCCTTTTTATTGACCAGTCCGGCGGCATCGAGTCCCAGTTTTTCATTATGTAATCGACCAGTTTCCGGGCGGCCTGCAGTGAGGCTTCTTCGCCGAAATATTCGTAGTCGCTGATAAGGCCATAGGCAAGATATGCCATTTCGTGCAGTGACCAAAAGCCGGTCATGCGCATTTCGGGCGCGAACATTCCGATGTAGCCATCAGGCAACTGATTTTTGATTGTGTGGTCGAGAATGTGTTTTTTGAGCGCGATAATTTCGGGGTCGTTCGTATAAGCGGCAAAACGAACAGTAGCGTCAATGAGTTTGCCCAGGCCGATATATTTATTGAAGCCGTTGCAGTCTTTTACTTCAAAGGGAGCGAGGAAATCATTGTCGATATCGAGTTTAAGCAGGTTGTTTTTAATCGTGTTGTCGATTCGCCGGCCTATTTCGCCACCGACTTTTACCTGGTTCAGTTTGAGGGGTGTGAATTTATCCGCGGCATAGACATGGCAGCAGAGCGTTGTAAATAGAATTGTCAGGGTCATTAGCAACAGGATTCGAGGACGAATATTAATCAGTTTCACTTTAGTGCCTCCTTATTGGGGCAAAAAATTTTTACTTTCGTAGCCGACCTTGCTAATTATATCAAATTTTACTGAGTCGGTCTTCAGGTAGTGTTTGTTTTTTCGGCGGAGGCGGCGAGTTCCTCTTTTGGTCTATGCTTCCATCTGCGGTGCAGCCACCAGTACTGGGTGGGGTCTTCGCGGACGAAATCTTCGATTGCCTTTGTGTATTCGGCAGTGACCCATTTTAACGGGTCGTCTTTTTCGGCCCATTCTTCGGGGAAGATGATACGGTTGATGCCAATCTCAAAGAAAAAGCGATTGTCGACTCTTCTGCTGTAAGCGACAGCTATGGGGATATTGTACGTGATAGCCAACAGGCCTATACTTTTGTATGTGCTTGCTTTTCTGCCGAAGAAGTCAACGAAGACGCCTTTTCTGCCGGCATCCTGGTCGGCGATAAAGCACAGTGTAGTGCCGTCCGAGACCATCGTGGCCATAAGTGCAGAGGCGCCCTTTTTGTCGATTATTTTCTGGCCTGCCCTTTTACGCACACCATACAGATAATTGTTGATGAACCTGTTGTCGAGGGGCCTGGCAATGCTGTAGATATTGAAATCAAACAGGCCGAGGATATAGCCCATAATCTCAAAGTTGGCGTAGTGGGCGGCTACCACCAGCATGCCGCGGCCCTGGTGTATCAGCCATTTTAGCCTTTCGGTGTTTTTGTATGTTGAGTATTTTTGCCAGTTTTGTTTTTTTACAAGGCGTGGAGTGAATAGCATGTCCATCGCCAGCATCGCGACATGCTCGAAGCTTCGCTGGCCTGTCTGCCATATCCATAATTCGCTTTTGTCAGGGAAACTCGCTCGCAGATTTTCCAAGGCCCGGTTGCGGCCGCGATGGTAGTATTTCCATAGCATTCGACCAACAAAACAAGCTGTCCTTAAGTTTGTCTCTATGTCAAACATATAGACAAAAATGACAAGAATCCGCAATCCGATGTAGCAGAGCCAATCGACGAAAACATTGCGTTTCTTTTTCTTCTTTTTTTGCGGCACGGAATCAGCCATATACAAGGATTTTAGGCTCGAAGGCGTTTCTGTCAAGTGTCAATGTTTAATATGGCAATCGGTCATGGCGCCGTTTAGGAAAAATGACCTTGACTCTTAACACAATTTTGTTTATTGAAGATTACCTGAAGGGGCTACAACAATTTGGCGGTTGTGATTTTGCAGGTTTGGAAAGCGAGAGAAATGCCATTTATATCTAATACACCGGAGCAGCAAAAACAGATGCTGGATGATATCGGCCTGACGATGGATGGCCTTTTTTCTGATATTCCTGACGAGTTGATGTGTAAATCTTTTAATCTGCCTGACGGTCTGACCGAGCAGCAGGTGTGCGGTGTTCTGGCTGAAATCGCAGATAAAGACACTATAAGTCTAACGTGCTTTCTCGGAGGTGGTTTCTACGACCATTTTATCCCGGCTGCTATCCATTCGATTATTTCACGCAGCGAATTTTATACGGCCTATACACCATATCAGCCGGAACTCTCGCAGGGGACATTGCAGGCGATTTACGAATATCAGTCGGCGATTTGCAGACTGACCGAAATGGAGGCGTCAAACGCATCGCTTTATGACGGCGGGACAGCTATGTATGAAGCGATGATGATGGCATTGCGGATAACGGGCAGAAACAAGGTTATAATCGATGATAGTGTCAATCCTATTTATCGTGTGATGATTGACTCTTACACGAGTAACCTGAAGATATGCCTTGAGCAGACACATTCGAGAGATGGTCTTGCAAATCGCAAACAGATATTGAAGAAACTGGACAACGAGACCGCCGCGATAATTGTACAGAATCCGAATTTCTTCGGGTGCATCGATGACTTTACAGACCTTGCCCAGGCCGCACACGAAAAAGGAGCTTTGTTGATTGTCTCCTGCTATCCGATATCTCTTGGGATATTAAAGTCACCGGGTGCTATGGGAGCTGACATTGTCACCGGCGAAGGCCAGAGTCTTGGTATACCGGTATCGTTCGGGGGACCATATCTTGGCTTTATGGGGACAAGAATGAAATACGTTCGCAAGATGCCCGGCAGAATCGTTGGTAAGACAAAAGACAAGTTTGACAGGCGCAGCTTTGTCCTTACCCTCCAGGCGCGTGAGCAGCATATCCGAAGGGACAAGGCCACCTCGAACATCTGCTCCAACGAGGCATTGTGTGCCCTGGCCGCTCTTGTGTATCTTTCGTTGTTGGGCAAGAAAGGTCTGCAGGAGACGGCCCAGTTGTGCGTCGACAAGGCAGGTTATGCATATAAAAGATTGATGGCTATACCGGGGGTCAAGCCGCACTTTAAGGCCAAGTGGTTTTTCAATGAGTTTGTTCTGGACCTGCCTTGCCAGGCGGCTGAGGTGATTGAGAAGCTGATTGAAAAGGGGCTTGCGGCGGGCTTTCCTTTGAGCAGGTACTATGAGGATATGGAGAACTCAATGCTTATCTGCGTTACGGAAAAAAGAACCAAGCAGGAAATCGGGATATTAGCTGAAGCGGTGGAGGCGTGTCTGTGAAAGTGATTTTTGAAAAAAGTGTTTCTGGTCGCAGGGCGGTTCGGACAAGTCCAAGTGACGTGCCTGCAACAATAAATATTAAAGGCAGGTTTCTGCGTCCCAAGCCTGCCCAGTTGCCCGAATTGAGCGAGCTTGATGTGGTAAGACATTTTACCGAGCTTTCACGAAGAAACTTCGGGGTCGATACAAATTTTTATCCGCTTGGCTCGTGCACGATGAAATACAATCCGAAGGTGACAGAACGCATCGCTTCTTATCCCGGTTTTGCGCATCTGCATCCTTTGCTGCCTCAGTTAAGAATGGGCGGGATGCTTACGCAAGGGGCCTTGCGGGTGCTTTACGAGACGGATATTCTGCTGCGCGAGATAACGGGAATGGCGGGATTTACGACCCAGCCATTGGCAGGCGCACACGGGGAGTTGACCGGCATAATGATTATGGCGGCCTATCACGCCGACCGCGGAAATAAAAAATCAATTGTCCTTATTCCTGACAGTGCTCACGGTACAAATCCTGCAAGTGTGGCCATTGCCGGCTACAAGGTTGAGTCGGTGCCAAGTAATGAAAAAGGGGTTATGGGTGTCGATGCCCTTAAGGCAGCCTTGAGTGACGAGGTAGCGGGGGTTATGCTGACCTGTCCGAATACGCTGGGGTTATTTAATCCGCAAATCAAGGAAATCTGCGATTTGATTCATAGCGTCGATGGGTTGGCTTATTATGACGGCGCAAACTTAAATGCCATTGTCGGCAAGGCAAAACCGGGCGATTTTGGTTTTGATATTGTGCACCTGAATCTGCACAAAACCTTCGGCACGCCGCATGGCGGAGGCGGACCCGGTTCGGGGCCGGTTGGTGTTATAGAAAAACTGGTTGAGTTTCTGCCAATATCGGTCGTCGCGAAAAGAGATGACGGGACCTACACACTTGAATATGACAGGCCTAAATCAATCGGATACATCGCACCGTTCTACGGTAACTTTGCCATTATACTGCGGGCGTATGTCTATATCCTGATGGTCGGCAAAGAGGGACTTAGTCGCATTGCTGAAAACGCGGTGCTGAACGCAAACTATGTAAAGGAAAAACTCAAAGACTATTACGATGTTGCCTTTGACGGCCTGTGCAAACATGAATGCGTTCTAAGTGCATCAAGACAAGTGAGTCAAAACAATGTTCGCGCAGTTGATATCGCAAAGGCACTTATAGACAGAGGTTTTCACCCTCCTACCGTATACTTTCCCACAATCGTCAAGGAAGCGATGATGATTGAACCGACCGAGACCGAGAGTAAAGAAACCCTTGATGCCTTTATCGAAGCTATGATAGAAATTGCGCAGTTGGCCCGAACCGAGCCGGAGCAGCTGAAATCAGCTCCGGTGACAACACCGGCGTGCCGGCCGGACGAGACTTTAGCGGCCAGGAACCTCGATATCGCCTGTTTGTAAAATTACAAGACCCGTAACAGATGGATGAACTACTTGTAAAAGTTGGTGGAATAGTCTGGGGGCCGGCTATGATATGCCTGTTGGTCGGTACGGGTGTGTATCTTACGATTCGGCTGCGTTTGGTACAATTCCGCTGGTTTGTCCACGCGATTAAATGTGTCAGCGGCAAATACGACCGTATCGAAGATGCCGGTGACATTTCTCATTTTCGCGCATTAGCTACGGCGTTGTCGGCAACTATCGGTACCGGTAATATCGCAGGGGTGGCAACGGCGATTGCTATGGGCGGGCCTGGTGCGGTTTTCTGGATGTGGGTGACAGCATTGGTAGGGATGGCTACAAAGTATACATCATGTTCGCTGGCACTGCATTTTCGTGATATTCATCCGGACGGCTCGGCAAGTGGTGGTCCGATGTATTTTCTTAAGAGAGGATTTGCGCCGGCCTTGCTGGTTCGGGCCACAAGCGAAGGTTTTACCCGCAAGTTGGGGATGGTGTTGGCTATGGCCTTTGCGTTTTTTACGATAATCGCATCATTCGGTATCGGCAATATGGTACAGGCCAATTCGGTAGTCAACGGGCTGGGATATATCTTGCCGAAAGCCTGGCAGCAATCAGAGATTAATGTACTGTTTTTTCAGATAAATCCCTTTGGCCTGGTTATCGGTTTGATTCTGGCTGTGTTAGTTGGATTGGTTATTCTCGGCGGTATCAGGCGAATCGCCGGTGTCACTGCCAGGCTGGTTCCTATTATGTGCGTAATTTATGTATTGGGATGTCTGGCAGTTTTGGTTCTCAATGTCGCCAGGATTCCACAGTGTCTTGGTATGATATTCAGGTATGCCTTTACGCCTTACGCGGCAGGCGGTGGTATTGCCGGGGCTGCGATTGGGCAGGCGATGCGTTTTGGTGTGGCACGTGGGGTTTTCAGCAATGAGTCGGGGCTGGGTTCTGCGCCGATGGCGCATGCGGCGGCAAAAACAAGAGAGCCGGCCCGCGAGGGATTCGTTGCAATGCTTGGGCCATTTATCGATACGATTGTTATCTGTTCGATGACGGCTTTAGTGATATTAGTCACTGATGCGCGCTTGAGCGGGCTGACAAGCAGTTCACTGACAGCCAAGGCCTTTGATATCGGATTGTTCGGGTATGGACAGTATATTGTCGGCTTCGGTCTGATATTTTTTGCGTATTCAACAACAATAAGCTGGTCATATTATGGTGACAGGTGCGCAGAATATCTTTTTGGCGCGGGGGCGATTAAATGGTATCGATATATTTATCTGGTACTGATAGTTGTCGGTGCGGTGGGAGCACTGAAAATCGTTTGGAATCTGGCGGATATATTTAATGCCTTGATGGCTATACCAAACCTTATTGGCCTGGTGGCTTTGGCCGGGCTGGTAACGGCACAAAAACAGGATTATCTCAAGCGACTAAAAACCGGAGAATTTGATTAACTAACTTAAAGCAGTTTATGAAAGGGGGATTATTATGGATTTTGAAGAGAATCAGAATTTTACTGAACCGTCGCAGCCGGTGGGATCGGTACCGATGGCAAGTGAGGTGGAAAAACCACGCAAGAAGCGGACCGGCTGGAAGATTTTCCTGGGGATTTTTACAGGATTGTCGGTACTGGCAAATATAGTTTTGTTTTTGGCGTTAATAGGCGCTGTTGCGATGGTCGCGACAGGACCAAAGGGACTTTTTACGGAGGAGGTTATACAGGACGGGCCGCGAATGACCAAGATTGCGGTAATCGGGCTTGAGGGAGTTATCGATACCAAGCAGGCGGAAAGTGTATACAGGCAGTTGAAAATGGCCCGCGAGGATGACAGGGTAAAGGGGCTAATTATCAGAGTAAACTCGCCAGGCGGAGGGGTCTCTGCCAGTGACCGAATCTACAACGAGATTCGCCAACTCCGGGAAGAGACAGACAAGCCGGTGGTGGCGTTTATGCAGGGCCTTGCCGCTTCGGGCGGCTATTATACCTCGGTGGCGTGCGATAAAATTGTGGCAGAGCCGACCGCCATCACCGGCTCGATTGGCGTAATAATGGGCCACTTTGTCCTACAGCAATTGCTGGAAGAAAAGCTTGGAATCCAGCCGGTCATTATCAAGTCGGGCAGGAAGAAGGATTGGCCAAGTCCGTTCCAGGCGCCTACCGAAGAACAAAAACAATATCTTAAGGACAAGCTAATTAAACCTGCCTACGAAAGATTTGTCAGTATTGTTGCCGAGGGAAGAGCGTCACTTACGTTAGCCGAAGTCAAACAACTGGCTGACGGCAGTATCTATGGCGCAGAAGAAGCTCTCGATGAAAAGCTGATAGATGAGATTGGGTATCTGGACCGGGCCATCGAGGAAGTTATGTCACTTGCTGAGCTTGAAGATGCCCAGGTAGTGGAATATCGAAAGGTGTTTTCTTTTTCCGAATTCCTTAGTTCGCAGCAGATGAAATTTCCAAAGCTAAACAAAACCACGCTCTACGAACTCAGTACTCCAGAGCTTATGTATCTATGGACAACTGACTGACAGCGGCAGGCAATCGGCTGCTAAGCATCAAATACCTGCGGCTGCCTTGGCGGACTCAACGGTGTTGTAGAGCAGCATCGTTATTGTCATCGGCCCGACACCGCCGGGAACGGGGGTAATCAGGCTCGCTTTTTCCATAACCTTCTCAAAGTCAACGTCGCCGGTCAGTCGATAGCCTCTTTTCTTTGTGGCGTCTTCGACGCGGTTGACGCCGACATCAATTATAACAACACCATCTTTGACCATATCAGCGGTTATGGTATTGGGTCTTCCGGCAGCGGCGATAACAATATCGGCTCTTAGGGTGTGTGATGCCAGGTCTTTTGTTCTCGTGTGACAGACTGTCACCGTTGCGTTGCCTGTAGGTGACTTCTGGATGAGCATGTTGGCGATGGGTTTTCCGACTATATTGCTTCGGCCGACAATTACGACTTCGGCGCCTTCGATTGTGACGCCGCTTCGCTGCAGGAGTTTGATAATCCCGTGAGGAGTGCAGGGCAAAAACGCTTTTTCGCCGGCAACCATCTTGCCGATATTCATCGGATGAAAGCCGTCGACGTCCTTATCGGGACTGATGGCCAAAAGCACCTCGGATTCATTGAGATGTTTGGGCAGAGGCAATTGGACCAGAATACCGTTTATTTTAGGGTCGGCGTTCATCTGGTTAACTAAATCAATCAGTTGTTGCTGCGTGGCATCAGCCGGCAGGCGGTTGTCGTCGGAGTAAATCCCAATATCTTCGCAGGCCCGCTCCTTGGCAGTGACGTAAGATTGCGAGGCGGGGTCTTCGCCCACCAGGATAACACCCAGGCCGGGGACAATATTTTGTTCTTTTAGTTTTGTGACTTCTGCTTTTAGTTCGGCGCGCATATCCGCGGCGATTTGTTTTCCGTCGATGATTTTTGCCGTCATTAATTCACTCCGTTATTTGTTCTTTCAATTCCGGTTTGTTTTAAAATAGTCCTTTTACTTTTCCGGTTTCGGTATCGACATCTATCCGCCGAAAGGCAGGGTCTGAACTGGTGCCGGGCATCAGTTTAATGCCGCCGGCGACCGGTACGATAAAGCCGGCGCCTTTATAAACCATAATGTCGTTAATTGGAAGTACCCAGTCTTTGGGCCTGCCCTTCAATTCCGGGTCATGGGAGAGACTCAAATGGGTCTTTACCATACATGTGCCCAGGTTACTGGATTCAGGGTCGGCCTCTAAGGCCTTTGCTTTTTCCAAAGCATCATCGGTGTATTCGACCCCACTGGCACCGTAGACTTCGCCGGCAATGAGTTCGATGCGTTTTCTAAGCGGAGTTTCGAGGTCGTAGAGGAACTTGAAGTCATTTTTTTCGTTACAGGCTGATATTACAGCCTCTGCAAATTCTATTGCACCTTCGCCGCCTTTTAGCCAGTGCTCTGATACCGCCGCCAGAGCACCGTTTTCTTCGGCGACTTTGCGCACCAGTTCAATTTCAGCCTTGGTGTCGGTATGAAAGCTGTTGACACAGACTACCGGTCGAACGCCGCTGGTTTTAACAGTTTCAATGTGGGCAATAAGGTTCTGACATCCTTTTTCCACCAATTCCAGGTTTTCCTGGGTGTATTCGGGGCCAAGTGGTTTACCCGGCTTGACGGCGGGGCCGCCGCCGTGCATTTTTAGTGCTCTGATAGTAGCTACAATGACCACAGCGTTGGGCTTAAGTCCCGATATTCGACACTTGAGGTTCCAGAACTTTTCAAAGCCGATATCGGCACCGAAGCCGCTTTCGGTAACGTGGTAGTCGGAAAGTTTTGTGCCAAGCCTATCGGCGATAATCGAGCTTTGGCCGATGGCGATATTGGCAAACGGTCCTGCGTGCACAAAGACTGGCTGGCCTTCGATGGTCTGGAGCAGATTTGGATTTAGCGCATCGACCATCCATGCCGTCATTGCGCCGTCTACTTCGAGGTCGGCGGTGGTAACTTCGTTTCCTTTTTTGTCATAGGCCACAACGATTTTGGCCATGCGCTGACGCAGGTCTTTCAAATCTCTTGCGACCGCCAAAATAGCCATTATCTCGCTGGATACCGAGATTGCAAAGCCGGATTCCATTTCAAATCCGTCCATCTTACCGCCCTTGCCGATGGTGATGTTCCGCAGGGCCTGGGCACAGAAGTCCATAACCCATTTCATCTGGATGCGGTTGGGGTCGATGTCGAGGCGTTTGAGGTTCCTCATAGCAAGCCTTTTGTCATCGTAATTTCTTTCGTGTTGCATTCGCGCGGTCAGTGCAACCATGGCCAGATTATGGGCATTGGTTATGCTGTCTATGTCCCCGGTCAGTCGAATCGAAAATGGTGTCAATGGAATGCACTGTGCCAGACCTCCGCCGGCAGCAGAGCCTTTTATGTTGAACGTTGGGCCGCCGCTGGGCTGCCGTATCGCGCCTGTAACACGTTTATTGAGTTTGCCAAGTCCCTGAATCAGACCTATTGCGGTGGTAGTTTTGCCTTCACCCAGAGGCGTGGGTGTAATGGCTGTTACATCGATGTACTTGCCACTTTGGCGTTCTTTGAGACGGTTAAGAACCCTGCGATAGTCCACTTTGGCAAGGGCTGGACCCATAGGCAGAAGTTCTTTCTCTTTTACCCCAATGTCCGCGGCTATCTCGGAAATCGGTTTGGCATTCTCTTCGGCAGCCTGTGCAATCTGCCAGTCGGCCATTACTGTCGGATCGAGTTTCATAAGCTTTTTCTCCTTACTCGTGGGTTTCAAATTACTGCTCTGCGTCCTGCGGGTCAGGTTCTCGTTTTCCTGTTAATCGCTGGTAGTAAATCCTTTATATTATCCCAAAGCCCGCACAAACATACATAAAATTGTCCTTGTAACATTATTGTGCTGTTTTGGCGAGAAAATTATCGCCCCATAGTGAAAAAAATGTTGAGCGGGGCGGCTGTGTGTGCTAACATGCCGGTTTCGTGATGCGTATAAGCAAGTATGTTCGAACAGAAGACGACCGGAAAGGAAGACAAGTGGCTACTAAAAAATATCCGATAATTTGGTTACAGGGGGCAGGCTGTACGGGCTGCTCAGTGTCGGTCTTAAATGCGGTAAGCCCCGGAATACAACACCTTTTGCTGGATGAGCTTGTGCCGGGCCAGCAACTCAGCTTTTTGTTTCACGCTACGATAATGGCGGGCCAGGGCGAGCCGGTAATCGAGGTCTTAAGAGACAGCCAGGAGAACAGAAAAGGCGACTATATCCTGATTGTCGAGGGTTCGATCCCGACGGCTGAAGGAGGTTTTTACTGCAGCATCGGCGAAAAGGCCGGCAAAGAGCTGACTATCGAGCAAAGCGTGTGCGAACTCGGTGCAAACGCCCTGCTGACGATTGCAGTTGGTACCTGCAGCGCGTTTGGGGGCATCCCAGCGGCTGAACCTAATCCTACGCAGTGCAAGGGCGTGAAACAGCTTTTTGATGAAAAAGGAATTGATACGGTGGTTGTAAACATCCCAGGCTGTCCCCCGCATCCGGAGTGGTTTACGGGAACGATATCGGTGGTACTGTTTTCCGGACTCGGTGCTGTGGAGCTGGACAAGCTTGGCCGGCCCGTACTTTTCTACGGGCAATTGATTCACGAGAACTGCCCAAGGCGTGCGGATTTCGACAAGGGTAAATTCGCACAGAAATTAGGCGATCCGGGCTGTCTCTACAAATTAGGCTGCAAGGGCCATTATACCAATGCGGACTGTCCTTTAAGGCAGTGGAACAACGGTGTCAACTGGTGCGTCAGGGCCGGTTCGCCGTGCCTGGGGTGCACCGAGCCGGAGTTTCCTGATAATACCTCACCTTTCTATGAGAAAATTATTTTCGAGGATTTGAAATGAGCTATAAGATAAAGATAGACCCCATAACCAGGATAGAAGGCCACATGGCCATCGAAGCCGTTGTCGATGACGGCATAGTAAAAGACGCCAAAAGCATGGGGACCCTTTTTCGGGGCTTCGAGATAATACTGCAGGGCAGGGACCCCAGGGACGCGAACCGCCTGACCCAGCGTATATGTGGGGTCTGTCCCACCGCTCACGCCACCGCCTCGGCCTTGTGCATTGATGATGCCTTTGGTTTAACGGATAAAATCCCGGATAACGGCAAGTTAATTCGTTCTCTTATCTTCGGCGCGAATTTCCTGCAGTCGCATGTCCTGCATTTTTATCACCTTGCGGCGCTGGATTATGTGGATGCAGTCGGCGTGGTCGGGGACCTGTCTCCTTTTGTGCCTCGCTATGAAGGGGATTATCGCATCAGCGGCGATGCGAATGCCGGACTGGTAAACAACTACCTGAAAGCACTGGATATAAGGCGAAAGGCCCATGAGATGCTTTCTATTTTCGGCGGCAAAATGCCGCATAATGTGGGCATTGTTCCCGGCGGAGTTACCGAGAGGCTGACCGAAGATAAGATAACCAATTTCCTCTGGCGATTGAATGAAATACGGAATTTTGTTGATAATGTGTATATTCCAGACGTAATAGCCGTGGCGAAGGCATACAGTGATTATTTTGAGGTCGGTGCCGGATGTCAGCGATTGCTTTCTTACGGGGCCTTTGACCTGCCAACGGGCCAACTGTTCAAGAGTGGTGTTGTCGGTCCGGATTTGAAGCCTAAGCCGTTCGCTAAAGACAATATCACCGAAGATGTGAAGAGTTCCTGGTACGCCGATTCCTGCGGAGGCAAGAACCCCGCTGTCGGACAGACCGAGCTGGACATTAAAAAGACAGGGGCCTATTCGTTTATAAAATCTCCGCGATATAACAGCCAGGTCTGTGAAGTTGGGCCTTTGGCACGAATGGTAAGCAATTATGTGCAGGGAGATGAGACGACAAAGCAATTAGTTGATTCGGCGCTTAAAGAGCTGGGTGCCGGTATTGAGGCCTTATTTTCAGTGCTTGGCCGACACGCGGCAAGGGCTCTGGAGGCCAAGCTTGTTGGTGACTCTATGGTCGATTGGCTAACGGCACTGAAACCTTCTGAGCCGACTATTGTAGAAAGTCAGATTCCCCAGCAGGGCGAAGGCGCGGGTTTGACCGAGGCCCCCCGGGGTGCGGTGGGACACTGGATGACTGTTAAGGACAAAAAAATCGACCGCTACCAGGTAATCTCCCCGACGGCGTGGAATGGTTCACCGCGGGACGATAAGGGCCAGCCAGGAGCAATTGAGCAGGCGATAATAGGTACCAGGGTCAAAGACAAAGATAATCCCTTTGAAATAGTGCGAATCGTGCGGTCGTTTGACCCGTGTCTGGCTTGTGCGATTCATCTGCTGGATGCCGGAAAGAATGAGTTGGGAGTCTTCAGGGTTGTTTGATATGTCGGTAAGGACTGATACAAATTCAATGCCCGCCCCGGCCGGTGTTTGCGGAAAAAAGAGGCGGATTTTAGTCCTCGGTCTGGGCAATATACTGCTCGAAGACGAAGGTATCGGTGTACGCATTGCCCAGGAGCTGCAAAAGCGCGCCCTGCCTGACAATGTAGAAGTTGTTGACGCCGGGACTGCGGCGGTAGATGTTCTGATGCTGCAGCGGTGCCCGTATAAGCTGCTGGTCATTGATGCAGTCAATGCAGGCCAAAAGCCCGGCACAATTTATAAGGCCAGGTTAAAAACACAGGAGAAACATAAATTAAACGAAATTTTCGGCAGGGACGAAGCCTCGAAAATCAGCCTGCATCAGAGCGGATTAATTGAGGCCCTGCTTGCTGTTGAACGCCTGAAATGCGGACCTGAGGAAATCGTGATCATTGGCATACAACCTCAGAGAATGGGTTACGGCCTGGAGTTAAGTGAGCTGGTACGACAAAAAACCGCTGAACTTATTGGTATGGTATTAGAGGAAATTAAAAATGATATACACAGAGAATAAACCGATAGACGAAATCCTGGAGGCCATCGGCAAAGAGAAGGCCGTCTTTCTTCTCGGCTGCAACGGCTGTGCCGAAACCTGTGAAACCGGCGGTGAAAAGGGGATTTCAGAGATGAAAGCCGAGTTGGAAAAGGCGGGCAAGAACGTGGCAGGGACGGCCCTGGTGGACTTTTTGTGTAATAAGGTCCTGGTAGCAACCAGGCTCGCCCGAGAAACGGACGCCATCGAGAAGGCGGATTCTATTGTCGCACTGACGTGTGGAATAGGCGTCCAGGCGGTCTCGAAGGTGGTGGACAAGGTTGTGCACCCGGCCTCAAACACAGTGTCCAGCGGCGGCTTAGAGGGGCTTTGGCCGTCAGAGGAATGCTGCCAGGCCTGCGGCCAGTGTGTCCTCGATTTTACCGGAGGTATTTGCCCAATCGTCTTCTGTGCCAAGCAACTGCTCAACGGGCCTTGCGGCGGTTCAAGTGACGGTAAATGCGAAATCGACAAAGAAACCGATTGTGCGTGGCAGTTAATTTATGACAAACTGAAAAAATTGAACAAGCTCGACACTCTTACTATCATAAGAGAACCCAAGGACTGGCGAACAAGTATGAATGCGGGACAACAGAAAGTCAAGTGCAAAGAGGCAATATCATGAAATCAGCAAGCAGACTCGAGAAGGTTTTAACGGCAGGGAAGTTCGCGGTGACCACTGAACTGGGCCCGCCGCAGGATGCGAACGGCGAGGTCATCAGGAAGAAGGCACAGTATTGCCTCGGCAAGGTCGACGGTGTGAATATCACAGACAATCAGACCTCCATAGTGAGGATGTCCAGTATATCGTCGGCGGTTATTGCGCTGTCGTGCGGCCTGGAGCCGGTTGTCCAGATGGTGTGCAGGGACAGAAACAGAATCGCCATGCAAAGTGACATTCTCGGGGCAGCGGCCCTGGGTATCAAGAATATACTTTGCCTTTCAGGTGACCATCAGACGTTCGGCAACCACCCGCAGGCGAAAAGCGTCTTCGATATAGATTCTGTACAGCAGATTGCCATGGTCAAAAAGATGCGCGACGACGGGCAGTTCTTATCCGGTGACCCCATAAAAGAACACAGGCCGAAATTGTTCATAGGCGCTGTAGCAAATCCGTTTGCAGACCCGTTTGAGTTCAGGGTGATCCGGCTTGCGAAGAAAATCGAGGCCGGCGCTGATTTCATCCAGACGCAATGCGTTTTCGACATAGACAAATTCACAAGGTGGATGGAGTTGGTTGTCAAAGCAGGACTCCACAAAAAGGTCTATATCCTCGCAGGCATTACACCGGTACGCTCAGCCAGGGCACTTATCTATATGAAAAATGAAGTTGCAGGGATGAGCATTCCCGATGAACTCATAAAGAGAATCGAAGCCGCCAAAGAGGCCAAGGAAGAGGGGATTAAGATTTGTCTCGAAACAATCGAAAAGGTAAGAAATATCGAAGGAGTTTCGGGCATACATCTGATGCCGATAGGCTGGGAGAGCATCACGCCTGTGATCCTGGAACGAGCGGGCCTGCTTCCACGGCCAAAGGTTTAAGTTCAAGATGGTGAAACTCACTGGTCACAGTGGTTTATTTCAAGCATAAGGTTATTTATTGCAGGAGAGGTCACCATATGGAAAAGAAGTTAATTGCTATTGGCGAATCAGTCCATGCATCAATTCCGAAAACCGGCAAGGTAATGAAACAATTAACGCAGCTCGGCCCTGATGCGTATTCTGTGCCTTCCGAGCAGCTAAATTACATCAAGGCTTTAATTGAGTCACAGGCTGCAGAAGGTGCTGCCTACATTGCTGTTAATCTTGATGCGTTCGGTGAAAACGACCCACAGATCACGGTGAACATGATGGTCGAATATGTCAGGATGGTTCGCAAGTGGGGGCAGGGTACCCCGATTTGCGTTGACAGCAGCGATGACGATGTTCTGATAGCCGGCCTGAAAGAATGGTACAATACAGAAGAATCTGTTAAGCAGCCGCTGGTAAATTCGGTCAAGGTTTACACGACCGACAACATCCTGCCTTTGAAAAAAGATTATGACTTTTCTTTTGTCGGTCTTCTGGTCAGCGAGGATAAACCTGACGGTCCGGGTGGTTTACATTCTGTTAACCAGTTGTATACCCTGGCGAAGCAAATTTTTGACGAAGCTGTCAATAAGTATGGTTTTAAGCCGGAAGAGATTTTCTTCGATACCACGGTATTTCCGTTGGCGATAGATATGCCGATGGAGCCGGGCGTACCGGGCTATACGTATCGTACTTTCGAGACGATAAAGAAGATTAAAAGCGACCCGGCTATGAAGGACGTGCATTTTTCATTAGGCGTGAGTAACTGCTTCCGTGACCTGCCTGCCCGAAAAATCGGGGTCTGCAGGGCATACGTCGCAAAGGCAATGGAGTATGGCCTTGATGGCGCTATTGTCAATACCGCGCACAAGTACGGCCAGGTAGAGGCCGATGCGGAACTGGTGAAGATGGTCAATGCCTTTGCGAAGATGGATGGCTCGGCTGAAAATATGACAGAGGCGATGATGCTGATGGGCCAATTCTGCCAGTCCTGCAGAAAACCCGCCGACTAACGGTTTTGTTACTTGGAGAAACGAAAATGAAAAGATGCTGTATTTGCATTGTAGTGATTGCAGCGGCGATATTGCTGAACGGCTGCGCAACGCCTCTGATGGAGAGCAAGACAGCCGGCACAAGGTTCATGGATTACTTTGGTTATTCGAATTGTATAGTACTGGAGAATGAAAATACCAGGGTTATTCTGGTGCCGCAGTGCGGCGGTCGGGTGCTGCAATATTCGTGGAAAGGCGTAGATACGCTTGTTTTGGATGAGCAAAATAGAGGCTGGGTCTATGAGCCGGGTAAGGACATTATTGAGCCGTTTTCCGGTAGATTCGATATCGGCCCGGAAAAAATTATACCGCCGCACCCGCATCTGTGGATGAGGCAATGGCAGGGCCAGATTACAGGGCCGAGAAGCGCGAAGTTAACCAGTACCGAAGACCCGGCTGCCGGGGTGCAGGTTATCAGGGAATTTACGCTGGACAAAAATTCATCGAAGCTGACGTGCACCCAGATTATAAAGAATGTATCCGATGAAACAAAACGCTACTGCCATTGGGGCAGAACACTGTGTAAGGGCGGCGGGATATGTCTTATTCCGCTGACTGCGAATAGTCGTTTTCCAAAGAAATACATAATACATGAGCCGGGATCGTTACTGAACTATCAGCCGGACGACCCTGCCATCCGGGTAAGGGATGGCTTTTTGGCAATGGGGCCGGTACCGAAGTTCACGAAAATCAGCGTCGATTCGTATGCCGGCTGGCTTTGCTGTCTGATGAAAAACGATTTAATGTTTGTTAAGCGGTTCCCTGTGTATCCGGACAGAATTTACAACGAGATAGCTGCGAGTACGGTCGCTATATGGTATTACAAAGACCAGATATGCGAGCTTGAGCCGATTGGCCCGATGGAAATAATCGGACCGGGCAAGGCCGCGACCTTTACCGAAGAATGGTGGCTTCTGCCATACAAATTCCCCGGTGTAAACGCTGATGTTGACTTTGCAGAAGTCACAAAGTTGGTAGATTGCCGGGCACGTTAGTTAAGTTTGCAGAACTGCCGGATGGAACAATTTTAACTATATCTGAGAGTATATAACCGGGGCGGTTACTTTGCGTTAAAATCCTTGACGAGAAGGCCCAAACCGCGTATTATCGTGGGCGGCCGCGGATGTGGCGGAATTGGCAGACGCGCAGGCTTCAGGTGCCTGTGGGCTTAACGCTCGTGGAGGTTCGACTCCTCTCATCCGCATTCATTTTCATCTCTGCCGTATCGGCTGCTTCTTGGCTTTTTCCTTTACGGAGACTCTGGTTTCATAATTTATCTGTGTGGTTCGCAAGCTTGAGATTGCTTCGCTGAGTTTATGCTGAACAATGCGAAATACTGGCAATGATATTTATTAAAAAAAAGTAAGGAGACGGTCCCCCCCATGTGGTTAAGCCCGTCTCCCCGAAAGAAGAGAGAGAGTGTGCATAATTAAAGGCCGTTTCCGGCCGTTCTTCTTGATTAAAGTATAAATAATGTTTTGGCATATTCCAAAAATATCGGGCTTTTTTTGAAATTTGGTTTAAAAAGTTTGAAAATTTGGTGATTTTTACGGAAATTTTGGGGGTGATGGCTGTTTTTCGGCTGTTATCGGCAATTAGTGTCAATCAAATGCGCAAGTGTTAAAATGGGTAAGGCAAAAATCGTAACTTTTAGCTAAAAGATGGCAAGTTTTTGAAAGTTTTAGCGTTTTTTATGAAGAAATCGGAAGAAATTTGGCGTTTTTCAAGATTCTCAAAATGAGAACATGCGCAAATGATTGATTCGCCTTTGGCGAATCAATCGTCGTTAGTTTTTAGTTTTGAGTTTTTAGTTGTGGTTGAGATTAGCCCACGCACCAATTAGACGTGAGCTTACGCTCAATTGGTGCGGGATCTGCGCTGCGCTCCGACTTCGCTCAGGGTGACAACGAAGAATCCAGGCTTCGCAGGGCCCCGAACTGGCGAAGATATCGTATATCACAGGTGCTTGCTGCGTTTTTTAGGCAGTTCTATTTATAAAGTTCGGTGATTCCGGTGATGTCACCGTAATAGAGGTCCCGCTTCTTTATCTGGCCTTCGGCAGAATAGCCGTACATAGTCTCCTGGGCAGCGCCAGTCTCGTAGACATCACCCATGCCTGTCCAGTGGCCCAGTTCATGGGTTACGATGTTCTGAACGTCCATAAGATAGGAATCAATGGATGCGTCGCCCCACTCGAAATCGTCGTTGAGTAATATATGTGCCTCTATAATCTCACGGCTGGGAGGCGGGCCGGTAAAGTAGCCCCAGACGGTTGCTATGCCAATCACGCCTGGATTTGCATAATTGCCAAAGGTGATAGTGTTGCTGCCGCGATAGTCGCCATCATTGTAACTTATGTTTTCATCGATGAACAGGTCGCCGAAGATTGTCAGCGGTGCTTCGCCGGCAGTTTCCCATTCGTTTAGGCCGGCAATTACCGCGTCTGTGATAAGGCCGTCCAGACTTCCGTCCGGATTCTCGCCGCAGGCGGGATTGAGCAGTAGAGGCTCTGCTGTTTTCCATTTTGCGCCTTTGGCAATGTATGTGTAGCTTCCCTGTTCGGTTTTGTCCCCTGGTTTATCTTTTCCGCCACCGGCCCACGGTGGTTTGGCGTGACCTTTTTTGAAGTGGATAAAGGTTATTTTGCTGAGAATACGGTCTTTTCCCTTGGCCTTTTGGGCGGCTGGTGACGTGTAAGCCCAGCCAAGTACGATAGCGATTACTGTCAATACGACGATTAGGTGGATTAATTTCCTGTTCATTTTACTCTTCCTTTCTGTTTTGTGGTTTTTTATAAAGCTATGCCATTATTTATCGTCATAATCGAGGCTTTCTATAAAATAATTTTGGATTTGTGGATTCCGCTCGACGTTGCTCAGGGCAGGGTGGGGATTTACAATTTACGATTTTCTATTTACGATTGAGGATTAGATTCTTTGGGTGCAGTAGCAACAAAAAACCCCCTACGGTGCAGGGGGCTAAGTTATTTGAGATATTGTTTTATGAAGTTTTGGGCCTGGGTATGAGCGGATTCTTTTAGATTTTTGTCGGCGTTGTGAAGGCCGTGACCTGCATTGGGGACAGTGAGCAGTAAATGCGGGACATTATTTCTGGCGAATTGTTCGGCCATATCTGTTGATTTTTCGTAAGGGACATCCTTGTCGTCTGTGCCGTGCACCAAACAGGTCGGAGGGTAGTCGGATGTAACGTTACGCACGGGGCAGTACGGGGTGAGTTTGTCACGGTCGGTTTCGGGGTCGAAGCCAGTAACGTTTTTGGTCCAGGCCCCTTTTGCGCGGAGCCAGAGGTAATACTGGACCCGGTGTTTTAGTTTGCCGTCTTCGAACAGTTGTTCTTCGGGGATTTTGATTCTTTTTCGATGGTGCTCGGATGGTGTGTTGTACCATTTGCCATCGATGTCGCCATAACCCCAATATGAAACGAGGGCATTTGGTTTGGGTGTTACACAGACCCCTGTCATCAAGGTCAGGTATCCGCCTGCCGAGCCGCCTGCTACGACGATTTTATCCGGATTTGCGCCGAAGAGGTCCGGGGCTTTTTGGCGAATCCATGTGAATGCTTGCTGGATGTCTGTGATGATTTCGGGGAGTTTGGTTTCTGGTGCGCGTCGATAATCGAGTGAAACGAGGATGTATCCCTGGGTCCGGCAGAGATCTTTGAGTTCGGCAGGTACATAATTTTTTCTTGAGCCCATTATGAGAGCGCCGCCGTGAATCCAGACGAGTACCGGCTGGGGGGTTTGGGATGGAGTTCGGTAGACGTCCGCTTTTATTTGCGTCTCGCCTACGGTTTTGTAGATATAGGTTGTTTTAGTGAATTCGGCGGCGGGCTGGGATTGGTTGGGATTGCCACAGCCGATGAGAGTGAGGGCCAATAGTATCAGCATTATGGTCGGGATTGTTTTTGTCATAATATGCAATGATAACAGAAAAATATTGCGGGTCAAAATGAATTATTCATTTCTTGTCACGTTGGTTTTTTATAGTTACAATACTTCGGTCTTTTAGGTTCTGGTTTAAGTTGGATAGTTGATATATGATATTTTTATTACCGATACGTACGAGTATCCGGCCCTGGCGGACGCCTTACGCCAACTACGGGCTGATAGTAACTAACGCGATAGTTTTTCTGCTTATGCTGCTGACAAGGTCGAAGCTGGACCTTTCGCATCTTATGCTTACGCCGGCCCGGCCTTACCTTTGGCAGTTTATCACTTATGCGTTTTTGCACGCCAGCTTTATGCATATCGCCGGCAATATGTTCTTTTTGTACCTGTTCGGCAATAACGTCAACGATAAGCTTGGCCATATCGGGTATCTGTGCTTTTATTTAGCGGGTGGGGTTTTCAGCGGGATAGGGCATACGCTGATAAGCGGCAGCCCGGTGTTAGGGGCCAGCGGCGCGGTTGCGGCGGTGACGGGGGCGTATTTTGTTTTGTTTCCGCAGACACTGATTACGGTTTTCTACTGGATACTGTTTTATATCGATACGATGGAGATACCGGCGTATTTCGTGATCGGCTTTAAGCTGATTTTCTGGGACAATATGGTCGACAGGCGGATTGCGAATGTAGCGTATGACGCACATCTTTCGGGTTATGCGTTCGGTATTCTTACAATGCTTGGTATGGTTGCGGTTGGGCTGATAAGCAGTAGTGGTTTTGATTTGTTGTCGATGCTGAAGCAGTGGAACCGGCGGCGGCGGTATCGTGATGTTACAGTGGGCGGTTACGACCCGTTTACGGGGCAGCGGCCTGTAAAGCAGGTAAAGGTTAAAGAGGTCAAGAAGACGGGCCAGCAGCGGGAGAAAGAAAAGAAGATTCAGCAGATTCGGACCGATATCGCAGGCAGGTTCAGTGAGCATAATCTCTCGGCGGCGGCGGAATTGTATCTTGGGCTTATGGGAATTGATGCCGGGCAGATACTGCCGAGACGACAACTGCTGGATATCGCAAATCAGCTTGCCGGGGCCGACAGGCAGGCGGCGGCGAAGGCGTATGAGCAGTTTCTGAGGCATTACGGGGGTTATGAATATGCCGAGCAGGTGGAGCTGATGCTTGGGGTGCTTTATTCCCGATATCTTGATAGGCCGAGCGAGGCGAAAAAGTATTTAGAGGCGGCGGCAAAGAAGCTGCGGGACCCGGGGCAGTTGAAGATGTGCGAGGATGAACTTGCGAAATTGGGTGACTGAGTCTGGTAGTTGGGGATTGCGAGAATATACCCTTAAGAAAATAAGTCAAAAATCAAAAATTAAAATGCAAAATTGCGGAACCCAGCACTTAAAAATTTTAAGTGCTGGATCGACTTACCCGCTCGCCGTGCTTCGCTCGTCGCAGCAGGCGAATAAACGGGAATATTCAATTAAGAACAGTATAATAAAGTTGACAACTGCCGGTGGTGGTGCTAAGTTTGGGCCGACTGGATTGTCCGGAGCTGAATGGTTCTGAAAAAAATTTTTGGGAGATGGAAAAATGGATTTTCGCTTCAAATCACTTCTCTTTGTTTCTGTGTTTTGTTCGGCGGTTCTAATGTCAGTTTGTTTTGTGCCCGAAGCTTTAGCGGCGGATGAGGAATCGGCGGCGGCGGCGGTGCCGGCTTTTCCTTATATTGCCCAGATGACCGGCGATGATGTTTATATTCGTTCCGGGCCGGGCACGCAGTATTACCGGTGCGGTAAGCTGAATAAAACGAACCGCGTGAAGGTTGTTGGCAGGCAGTTTAGCTGGTCACGTATTGTTCCGCCGGCAAGTAGTTTTTCGTGGATTTCAACGCAGTATGTCAGTGTTGGGGCACAGAACTCATCGGTGGGGACTGTTACCGGCGACTCGGTCCGGGTGTATGCGGGCTCGCCGCACCTAAAGCCGATACATTCAACTACTATGCAGTTGAAACTCAACAGCGATGATAAAGTTAGGCTGCTCGGCGAGAAAAACGGCGGCTATTATAAAATTGCTCCGCCGACCGGTGCTTATCTTTGGGTGAGTACCGAATATACGAAGGTGCTTGGTCCTGCCGGTGAGGTTAAACTCGATGTTGAGCCGGAGCCGGAACCAGAGGCAGGGGCTGCTGTGGTTGCACCGACTGTGATTTCGGAGAGTACGAAACTCAACAGGTTCTATGCGCTGGAGAAGCAGTTGGCGGCTGAGCGGAACAAGGCGATGGCCAATCAGGATTATACGGAATTTAAGAAAGCGTTCGGCGAACTTGCCGGTGACAAAACGGCAGGTAAGGCCGGGCGGTATGCGGAGTTTGCGCTTGGGCAGATAAAACGTTATGAGCTGGCTTTGGCAGTCGGTAAAGAGGCGCGGCTTCAGGGTCAGGATTTGCGTCAGATAAAAGGCCGGATAGATAAGGCCCGCGTTAAGAGGTTGGCTGAGATTCCAAAGCTTGGCAAGTTCGCGGCAGTTGGGCGGTTTGAGACTTCGAATATTTATGCACCGAAGGCCAGGCAGAAATACTACCGTATAATGGACGATGGCGGTAAGACGGTTTGTTATGCGGTGGCCACGAGCGTCGCGATGCGGATGGATTTGCGTAAGTTCATCGGTAAGAAGGTCGGTCTGATAGGAAAGATTGAGCCCCATCCTGAGACGGGAGGGGCTTTGGTGCGATTTTGGCGAGTCTGGCCGGTCGAGTAGCGGCCAATCGGCGGCTCAATAGTTTTGAGTTCTTAGTTTTCGCCGTAAGGCGTCCCATAGGGAGAGTTTTTTTGAACCACCTGTCAAGAGGGCAAGTCTGAATTGGGGGAATCAGAGTTGCCGGGGGTCGGGACTGGGATTTTCTTTTCGGCGTTTCGCTGCAGCAGGCCGCGGATGACCCGGGCAATACCGAAAGCAAAAAATATAACAACAATTAAGAAATGGCCAAGCGAATGGTCATAATCACATCTGCGTACTATGTATATGAAGTAGGCAAGACCCGCTGCGATGATTAGCATCGCGATACCGGCGGTGAGGTTTTTTATCCAGGCAGAGCCGAGGTGTTTGGGGGGCTTTATATTTGAAAAAGGCAGGCCTTTCTCAATCGCGGCCATTATCTGTTTGTGCTCGAGGCGCTTTTTGAGATAATAAAAAAAACCGATGACAAGTACGGGACTGGCCATGCCGAGAAAAATAAGGAATACAAGTATTCCAGCAGCTATAGGTTCCAGAAAATTGTGCATGTTTGTTCCTTCCAGTTTATTTGCTGCGCTGCCGCAGTGAACCTGATACTATTTTATTGTTATCGAGCCTACATCAGTTTTGAGTCGCAATTGGCCCTGACCTGTGCCGATTGTGCCTTTTAGTCTTTTCTTTGAAATTTCGCCGACCAGCGTGATGGGTCTGCCAGTTTTTATCGAACCAACATCTATTGATGCGTCTAATTCGACGGATAATTCGGGCGGCCCGACGAAATAAATTGTGCCGACATCTATGGTGATATTTGCGTTCAGGGCGGCGGGAGCGGTGTCGGCATAAATAGCTTTGATTTTGCCGACATCTGCTCTAAGGTCGATATCTCCTGAGATTTCTTTACAGATTATTTTGCCGACGTTGGTCGATGCTTCAATTCGGCCGGCAGTTGCCGATATATTTATCTTTCCTACGTCGGCTGAGCAGTCGAGATTCAATTGCTTCGGGACGATGATTTTGAAATCGACTTTGAGCCATTTGTTTTTTAGTTCGACAGGTTTTTCTATCCTGACGTATAAGGTGTCAGCGGATGAGTCGAGTTCTATTTTGACTTCCCTGGAGCGTTTCTGGGCTTCTTCGATTGTCCTGGCCTTGGTGGTGATGGTGGCAATGATATTGCAGTCGGTGACATCGGCGCCTGTTACGGTGATAGAGCCGACGTTGGTTCGGACATTTAATGTGCCATCGGCCTTGATGGGGGCGGAGAGTTGTTCTGTCCTTTTGTATTTTTCCCTGTTTGAGTCACCTATGCGGATGCAGCAGCCGGTGACAATTAAGTGTAAGCAGAGGAAAAGACTCAAGGCCAGAGTTTTTGGATAATTTGTTTTCATTTTCATTTCTCCAGGCTATCGCATTAGATAAATGGTTTATTTTATTTTTATCGAGCCATTGTGGGTCCGCAGGTAGAGTTTTCCTTCGCCTTTGCCGATTGTTCCTGTAAGTCTTCTCTTGTTTACTTTTCCGGTTACCGTAATGGGCAGGTCGGTGTGTATCGAGCCGTTGTGTGTGATAATTTCTGCTTCGGCGGACAAGTTAGGTGGAGCAGTAAAATTGATTCCGCCATTATGAGTGACCATGGATACATTGCAGACGGGCGGGGCTGTTTTTGAGTAAACAGCTTTTACGCCGCCGTTGTGTGATTTTAGGTGTATGTCGCCGGAAATTTGGCTGCAGATGACCTTGCCGTTGTGTGTTGTGGCGTGGATTTTTCCGTTGATGTTTGTGATTTTTACCGGGCCGTTGTGGGTGGTCAGTTCAAGGCCGGCGTCCTTCGGCAGCGTTACGTTGAAATTAACGCTGAATGGGCGATTTCTCAATGAAGAGGGTTTGTGGATTTTAGCGGTCAGCTTGTCGCCGGCAGGTTCGAGGGTTATTTTTATTTCTTCAGCGAGTTTTTTGGCCTTCTCTTCGGAACCGCCGCGGGCCTTGATGGTGGCGGTTACGCTGCATTCGGTGGTGGCTGCGCCTGTGATGGTGACCGAGCCGTTATGGGTGTGGGCGGCGAAGATGCCGCCTGCGGCCATTGGGGCCGATAGCTGGACGGTCCGTTCGTATTTATACCCATTATCGCCATTATCGCAACTGCCTATGTGGATATGACAGCCTGCTGCGAGGGTTAACAAACACAACAAACAACTTAGTGATATTTTTGCTAATAAAGCGTTTTTCATTTTTCTACCCTTTCAATTGGAACGTGTTTTACTTGACTCTTTTTTTGTTATCTACTTGTTTGCCCTTTTGTTTTTCAGGTTCAATAAGCTCCCAGTATTCTTTCAGTTCGATGCCATTTTCGTTTTTGAGTAAATCCCGCAGGATATATCGATGCGTTGCTCCGGTAACTACAACAAGACGCTTTTGCTGGTATTTGCCGGCAGCTTTGATAATGTTGTCAGCCATTATTTTATTTCTGATGTTCCACTGGTCTCGAAAGAAATGGTCATATTCAAAGACTTCCTTACACTCCGGATATTCTTTAAATATCTCAGGAATTATTTCATACCACAGAGATTTTTTTATTCTGATTATAGAATCGTGAGCCTCGGAGTTTATAACCTCCGGGCCGGCATTTCGAAATAGAGCCCCTTCAGCTTGGCCTGCATACCCTTTCAGCTGTGCTATTTTAATATTAAGTGAGTTTGGTTCATTTTGAAGGATACATTCACCACATTTTTTTCCTAGTTTGTCAGCTTTTTTTTCTTTTTCAAAATACTTAGTCTTACGGAAGTTTTTTTGCCGATCGGGTCTGTCAAATGGTATTTGTTTTACGCCCAACTCCGATGCAGCCTGATCTGCAGCCCATGTTTCCGGACAGTCGCTGTTTTTACCTCTTATTTTTTTAATCGGCCTGCCATCAGGTTCCACAAGACTTAATGGCAGTTCAATTAAAATCGCATCCGGCTTGAGAGAAAGGATTATTTCTTTCAACACGTCAGGACTGTATTTAGGGTTTTTGTGGTGCGCACTATGGATTGTGCCAATAATCACAACCTGCGTTTTTTTAGCTTTCGGGGATTTTTTTTGTTCGGCGGAGGTGGTTCCGGCGTGGAGGGTGGCAAAGGCCAAAATCAGGCAAAAGATTGTAAATGTTCTTTTCATTTTCCGCTTCTTTATTTTACAAGGCATTTTAGATTATTCTGTTTTATGTTTCGACATTATCTTAGAATTTGATTCTTTTATCAAATCAAGGGTAAATTGCAGAACAGTATCAACACCTTTAGCAGTATCTTCGGGCTTTTGTTTGACCTCATAATCTGGTATAACGCCATGACTGTCGTTTTTACTTCCGGCACATACGTAGATCTGACATGCTGAAAGGACGCGCAGATTAGAGTTAGGTAAGTTGAAATCAAATGCATTCCCGTAAACTGTCGTAGGATCGGCCGTTTCCTCGCCGATTATAGAAGCAATACCAAAGTACTTTATAGCCGCGGCGAAAGCGGTGCTTGTGGAAGTACTTCGAACACCGGCCAGCAGATACACTCGCCCCTTAAATCTCAACGGGTTAGGCTTAGATTGTTTGAGTTGACCTTTCATTGTCCACATCGTACCTATCGCATCAGATGGGACATTGACACCATACCGGCTACAAAACTGCGTTGAGAGCTTGACTTGAGCTTCTTCGAACAGATAGTAAGGCTGGTCAGTCAGATGCTCAATGAAGGCTTCTGCACAAGTGCTATTGCCTCCAGGGTTGTTCCGAATATCAATAATAAGATTAGATGCTTTTTGGTCTCTAATTTTCTCAAAGACCTCGTTACAGAATTTCTTGATACCCTCAAGTGAGGACCAATCATTCAGCCTGATTAGATAAGTATCACAACCAGTAAAATATCTGTATGAATTTTTTTTGTTGTTGGGCACTTCTTTGGTTTTTATCTTGTCCGAAGTCGTAAAATTGATGACGTAGTCGGAAGTTGTGTAGTCAATCGCTTTGATTCGAATGTTTAGCAATTCAACAGGCCCATATTCAAGCCAAATGGCAGGTCTGAGAAGCTCTACTCTCTCCATCTGCCACGGAAAAATATGCCTACGCTCAGCAGGGAAGTACCGAGACAATCGTTTTATTACTACCGATGCATCTTGACCATTTATTTCCAACAGGACCCCTCCTAATGGCAGGTTCTGGTCTGTGTAGTTACCTGCCAGAATAGCTCTTTCTCCATCCCAGTCCAAGGCTAGGGGAAAGATTTTACCACCATTTTTGACATACTTGCCAAACGCACTGGTTTTTTTGAAGGAGGGTGGATACATAAATGTGTGTCCGCTTTTTAACGAAGCAACAACAGGAGCCACAACTTTGTAGAAATCCAGCGGCTTCATAGGGCTGGAGATTCTTTCGTATAACTGTTCCTTTAGTGGCTTAAACTTTTCTTGGCTGACATAAGCGTACATGTTTGGGTGGACTTCTTCGATAGTCTTGAATAGGAAATCGAGGTCTTGTTTGAGCTTGTCAGGTGGAATAGATTTAAGATAAGCTGGTTGATTCGGAGCAGATGGTTTCGGCTGGTTCGCCAGAGCAGTTCCGGCATAGAGGGCGGTAAGGGCCAAAATCAGGCAAAAGATTGTAAATGTTCTTTTCATTTTTCCTTATGGGCCGGAGTTATTGAATTTTCCTTGTTTTTAAGAATTATTATGGTCTTTTGTAAGTTTGTCGCAAGTTTTCTATAATAGGTTTCAGAAAAATTTGAAACTTATCGAGTTAATATCGCGTCTAAGAGAGAAAAAGGAGTGCTATTTGGCTGGCCGGGCGGACAAGAAGCAAGATGACAACTGGCTGGGCAGGCTTGTGGCTGGTGACCGGCATGCGTTTGCTGAGTTTGTGGACAGATACAAGGGTTCTGTTTTTCTTTGCTGCCGGGGATTGGGGCTCGGTGAGCATGAGGCTGAAGACGTGGCGAGCGAGGTGTTTTTGGCGGCTTATAAGAGTCTTGGGCGTTACAGAGGCCAGGCGGAATTGGGCACATGGCTGTGGAGAATCGCGTATAATAAGGCGGTAAGCTATCTTCGCAAGAACAGGCGCTATGTTGAATTGTATGAGCGGGCTGACGAGTGGTTGGCTCAGAGTAAAGATAAGGCCGTTGGGGCTGAACTCGAGAGCCGGCAGGAGGCTGAGATTGTGTGGCGGGCTGTGAGGCGATTGCGGCCTGAGTGGGCGGCGGCGATAGTATTATTTTATCGTGAAGAAAAAAATATTTCTGAGATTGCAAAAATAATGGGAAAACGTAAGAATACGGTTAAAACGTATTTGTTTAGAGGCCGAAAAAGATTAAAAGAAATCATCGGGCCGGTCCCTGGAGAAGATGTTGATGTCGATTGATAAATCAAATGAAGATGAATTCGAGCAGATAATCAGACGCGGGCTGGGAGGATACTCGGAGCCGGTGCCTGCCGATTTTACGGAAAAGATATTGAGGCAGATTAGAGGGGCCGAAGAACGAAGACTTCTGGCACGTGTGATTTTGCAGGAAAGGCTGGCGCTAGCAGGCTGTATCGTGCTGGGTGTTGTTATGGCTGTGGCGGCGGTGGTCTGGGGTGGTACGGTCGCGGCCTTTGCCGGAGAGATTAATGTTATTATCACCAAAATCATCCAGAGCGGCAGAGCCGCCGGCGGCAATTGGCAGGTCTACGCGGTTTTTGCAGGGGTAATTGTGTTTGTTGTTTACGGTCTTGTGGATTTGCTGGCAGGTGAGGGTTAGTGACAAGATTGCGAGCGGGGGTTGTGGGTGATACCAAGTCTGATTATTAAGTGCGCTGTTGTCATTTCGACCGAAGGGCAACGAAGTGGCCCGTAGTGGAGAAATCTGTTTTTAATAGATTTCTCGCCTCGCCTTCGGCTCGCTCGAAATGACACACGAGTGCATTAATTAATCGTAATTGGTATGAGTTATGCTTTATCGGCGTTTGTAGGGTTCTGTGCCGAGTATTCCGAATGTATTTTTGATGCCTGGCAGGGCTGTGGTTGTTACCGTTGGGTCGTAAATGCTGCCTGTAATATCCATTTTGACTACGCCGTAGCCGATAGCATCAGCGAGGGACTGTAGAACCGAAGGCTCTTCTGTGGCGAGACGGTTATGGCCGCGAACTCTTAGAGTTAAATCGATATTGCGGTCCTGCAGGGTCATACGGCCTGAGCCTTTGAAGGCCATATTGCTGCCGGACAAATCGACATGCTCGAAAAACAGATTGTCGCGTTTGATATAGGAATCGATGAGCATCTTATCAAAGGCAAAGACCTCGGAGCCTGTTATCTTTAATTGCAGGATTTTTGCCAGCAGTGAGAGACGACCGACTTTCATGTCGGTAATTCTGAGGCTGCATATGCCGATACGAGATTGATTGTCACCGACCTGGCCGGTCAGTCCCAATGAGCCACACATATTTCCGGTAGTGTGGCCGTTACCATTGTCGCCATCGCCGTCAGAGAGAAATTCTTTCAGGTCGATATCATCAAAGCCAACTCGCAACAGATACTGTAAATTTTTTGTGTCGGTATTTTTTAATTCAAATTTTCCGGCCACCTTGCCGTTGTAGCAATCGGCAATCAGGTCTCTGGTTGTCCAGCCTTGCAGGTCCTGGTCGTAACGGATATAGGTCTTAAGGTCGGTCAGGGTTTTGCCTTCAATCCGAAGGCTGTCCGCAGTAATGTCGGCGTTTATATCGCGGAGCGGCTGGTCTGTTTTGTACGAGCCTTCAGTCTTTACGACGGCGTTTAGTTCGGTTATCGCAGGTTCAAAGTTGAAATTGCAGGACTTGAGATACGTAGTGCCGGTAAAGTTGATTTGTTTTTTGTCGTTGTCGGCGTTAGAGATTTTTATATTTTCAAAGTCCAAATCAAAACGGCCGACCGGCGAGAATTTTTCGTAGAAGGACTTAATTTCTTTAGGCAGGGCCATATAAAGTTGCTCATCAAAGAGGATGTCATTTGCCTTCAGCGCAAAATCGGCGCTGCCGAAAGTGTTGTCTATCAAATCTATTCGGCCGTTGACGGTTATGGTTGAGGGATTTGGTGCTATCTGGATGTTATTGGCGGTGAGCGCGGTCATGTTCCTGAGCGTGATGTTATCTTTTGTTATAGCGAGTTGGCCGGTAATGTCCTTTAGAGGATAAGGGAAACGTTTAAAGTTGATGCGGTTGCCGAGACAGTCCACGGTTATCTTATAATCAATGGGGGCTTGTGTGTCAGGTTTGCTCAGGTCGGCACGGTAATTAATTTTGCCTGCTATTTGCAGTTCGGAGATAATTTTTTCTACCGGGCCCGGCAATATACTAAGCAGTTCGTTATTTAGCTGGGTTTCAGTGGCGATAATTGCCATGTCATAGCGATTTGGTGTGTTGTTCGTTCCGAGCCAAATCCGGCCAGAGAGAGAGACTAAACCGCCGCCGCTATGGCCTGTCAGTTTGTTGATACGTATCAACTCGGGGGTAAAGACGGCTTTTCCGGATATGCCGGTGACAGCCAGTGGTGATTGATTTATTTTCAAAGAGGTATTTTTAAAAAAGACATCTGCTATGAAAGCTGTGGGTTCGGTGCTGTCTTTGGGTGTAAAGACTTTTACTTCTGTATCGACGAGGCCGACCACATCATTTTGAAGGCAGAAATCTTTTGCCATATCCGGCAATGCCGCTAAGAGGGTTGAATCCAGAGGTGTGTTTTCTGTTTTGATTGACAACTCGTATATGGGGCGGTCGGTGCGGCAGGCGGTGACTTTGCCGTTAAAGACTATTTTGTGTCCGTTCGACAATGAAACCAGGTCGGAAATTGTTATGGTATCCGGGTCGAAGAACAGTTTTCCTGACAGATTCTTTAAGGGGTAAGGGAAACGGCGGTACAGGGCTTTGGCGTCAAGCAGTTCAACGGCGAGGGTGGTTTTTTTATCTGTTTTTGATTGTCGCTTGAATTGCCAGTCGATGGCTGCGAGGCCGGTCGGTGAGACGGCTGACCAAAGCTTTTTTTGTCTTTCGCTTATCGCATCATATAGGTCTTTGTCCAGGGCCATGTTGTCGCTGGTAAAATTAATCCAGCACTTCCAATCCTGGTCCAGGCCTTCTACATTTCCATTAAAAGCCACATCGACCTCGTTATGTTTTCCCCGCACGTTGTTTAGCGATACGGTTTTTTCGGTAAAATCTATTTCGCCGGCCAGGTGTTCTATAAGATATGGGAACTTTCGGTCGCGAATCGAAACGTCCCTGCAATAAACTTTGCCCTTCAACGTGCTTTTACTCAGCCGGTCCAAATTTCCGGAGGCCTCAAAGTCGATGTCCACCTGTCCCCAGGGACGGTATCTGTTGAAGAATTTTTGCAAGGTGACAAAGGGGGCGAAGTTTTTTAAGAAGGCGGGCTTGTCGAAAGCAAAGAGCCGGTCAGTGGGAGCGAGCTTGGTCTGCAAATCCTTTACCCGGAGCACTAGCGAATAATTGTTTTGCCGGTCATATTTAATTTCTGCGGCTGAGACGTTTACGTTCCAGGCCTTTTCAACGGCAGGGGTATTAGTAGAGGTAAGGCCGCCGGCGATTGTAATATGTCCGGGCTTCCAGAAGCCGGTCAGGTTGCTTTTTGGAAAGTCTTTCCAGGCACCTGTTATTACCTTGAAGCTGTTTCCGTCTTTTTTTTTCTTGGCGGGTCCGAACTCCATATCGAGCGGTACTTCGGCAACGACTTTTATCCGGCCGTTCGAGACTTTGCAGTATTTAAGGACACCTGCTTTGAGAGCTATGGCAGGTATTTTGCCTGAGCCGCCTTTGGGTGCGGTGATTTTAAGTGTGGCCAGGTTCCAACGGTTTGTGTTTAAATCGTGCTGAGCATTAAAAACGAAATCGTTGACACTGATTTTCTTCAGTCGCGGACGCAGAAGCAGTAAACTGCCTATTCCAAAGCGTGCGTATACGGTTTTGGCTTTTAGTATCGTATTGTCGTATCTGGCTTCCTGCTCGGGGCGGACTACAAGCTCCTGTATAAAGATTGAGCCGTCAGCATCAAGATTGACAAGTTCGGCTTCGATTTTGGTATTAGTAAGTTCGGCGAGTTGGGCGATAGCAATTTTCTTGAGGGTTTTTGCGGCAAAGACAAAAACAAGCCATAAGACGCCGGCCAGAATCGAGACTTTTATAAGAACAGCAAGGTATCTTTTATACCTGACGGCTGGTATGGATATGTCTGAATTTGCCGACATTTATTTTATTTGCCCCCAAAACAGTGCATCCGTGCAATAATTATTAATTTGCACTTGCATTAGGTATTTGCTCTCTTTATTGCTTTATCGGCAATATCACGTCGAAAGTATACCCCATCGAATTTTATTTTATCGACGGCCTGGTATGCCCTTGTTTTTGCGTCCGCGATGGTCTGCCCCATAGCGGTAACACCCAGGACTCTGCCGCCGTTGGTAACGATATGGTCATCTTTTTGAGTGGTTCCGGCGTGGAATACGACGACGTCATCGAGCCGGGCTGCATCTTCGAGGCCTGAGATTGTTTTTCCGGTTTGGTACTCGGCTGGATAACCGCCTGAAGCCATCACGACACACACAGCCGGCCGAGGGTCCCATTCCAGGCTGACCTGGTCCAGCCTGCTATCGCAGACCGCCAGCATAACTTCCAGCAGGTCGCTTTTCAGTCGCATAAGAATCGGCTGGGTCTCAGGGTCGCCGAAGCGAACATTAAATTCCAGGACTCTTGGGCCGCCGGCAGTAGCCATAATGCCGGCATAGAGCACACCTTTATACGGCGTATCGTTGCGGTTCATACCGTCCACCACCGGCACCAGGATTTGGCGTGTTATCTGATTCATCATAGATTCGGTGACCACAGGTGCCGGGCTGTAGGCGCCCATTCCGCCGGTATTGGGGCCGGTGTCACCATCGCCGATGGCTTTGTGGTCCTGGGATGATTCCATAACGTAAATATTTCTGCCATCGACAAATGCCAGTATCGAGGCCTCTTCGCCGAGGAGTTTGTCTTCGACGATGACCTTATCACCTGCGGCGCCGAAAATCTTATCGCACATTATCTTTTCAGCTGCGAGGATTCCATCGGCGGGGTCGTCGCAGACAAAGACGCCTTTGCCCTTTGCCAGGCCTGCCGCTTTTACAACTACCGGTTCGTCCCTGGTCGCGATATATTTTTTTGCGTCGATGAATCTATCAAAGATCCGGCCTTCGGCGGTAGAGACCGAGCTTGAGTGCATGAGCTGTTTTGCGAAGGCCTTGTCTGCTTCGAGCTGTGCGGCACCTTTACTTGGGCCAAAGGCTTTGATGCCGGCCTGTTCGATTGTATCAACGAGACCTGCGGCCAGTGGGTCTTCGGGGCCGACCACCACAAGGCCGACATTGTTCTGCTTTGCGAAATCCAGGAGTTTGTCGGCATCGGTTGGATTGATTGGGATGTTTTGGCCGCATTGTGCTGTGCCGGGATTTCCCGGGGCGATATAGAGTTTATCCAGGATTTTTGATTGAGCCAGTTTCCAGGCCAGCGCGTGCTCACGGCCGCCACCACCAATTAAAAGTACATTCATTCTTTCCGCCTTGAATTAGATTTTACCGTTAATTATGTTTTTGCTTATTATTTATTGCATAATAATCTACCAAAGTCGGCTGTTTTTCTCAAGTTTTCTTTGAATTAGAAAAATATTCTGCTATTATTATGAATCGAGATTTTGTTATGTGCAAGGGGCAGTTGTGGAATTATCGTGGCAGATGAAAATCAGGATTGGGGCGGCGGTCGCTGTTGGCGTTTTGCTGATAGGGGTCATAGGCTGGCCATTAGGTGCACCTGTTGAGCCATTCGGGGTGGTATCTATCTTTGCCGGAGATATAAGTTTTGGCGGAGTACTGGTTTTGCTTGGGTTAGCGTTTTTGGCAGGCTTTTTGGGTTATTTTGTTTCCTGGCCCTGGGGCAAAGAAATCGGTGTTCTGGCGGTTCCAGCGGGTTTGTCGGTCTGGGCAGTGCGAGGGGGGAGTATGGCGAATCTTATGCTGGAAAATTCCACCACGGCCACCCGGGGTCAGTTGTTTGCGACGTTGAAATGGGAGCCGTTGTTCTGGCTGGCGGTCGTTGCTGCCGGATGGGCGGGAGTGCTGGTGGGGCAGAAACTGAGTCGTAAAAAAATCCAGGACAAGGCCCAGGATAAAACAGGCTCGCGGTCAACAGCATACCTGAATGCGGCGGCTGCATTTATCGGTTCGGGCCTAATAGCACTATTTGGTATAAGGATACTGGCTCAGAATGTTCGAGCGTTCGATAGTAAATTAGGTTCAGTAATGGCCCAGCCGGCTGTCGGGCAGATTGCTTTTGCGGTTTTGGTTTCGTTTGGTTTGGCCGCTTTTGTAGTGAAAAAGTTTCTGGATGCCGACTATATCTGGCCCGTGATTGTCAGCGCGTTTATCACGGCTTTTGGTGTAATCGGATATGCCGGAAATGGCGTTCTGCAGCATGTTGTAGAGCATTGGCCGGCGATTTTCTTTTCCAACTCCATTATTGCCATTTTGCCGGTGCAGATGGTGGCCTTTGGGACGTTGGGTTCTGTTTGCGGCTACTGGATAGCAATTCGCTATACCTATTGGCGCAAGCACGAGGTTTGAGGCCAAATCGGGGGATATTCAGCAAATTTATTCATCTTTTTTCAAGTCTTTTAGTTGAGCTAACGTCTTCTGTTTCAAGCAGTTATATGTCTATAGTCCCATAACGGGTCTCTGTCGGTCAGGTAGAGGGGAAAAATGGTTGTTTTCGGTGCCGGAATTAGCCGAAAATATAGCAGTGTCTGAATAGAAGGGAACTGTCTTTAGACCAGGCTTTTTGAGTATAAAAGCTTGTAAAGGCCGTCCTTAAGCGGCCTTGTGAACAGTTTGGCAGCTTTGTTCGTATTTTATAGCGAGACCAGCCGACAAAAGGAGTTGAAAATGTTGGTTCTAAGCAGACAAAAAGATGAGTCAATAATGATCGGTGATGACGTCGAAATCGTCATTGTTGATGTGCGCGGTGATAAAGTACGCCTGGGGATAACGGCCCCGAGGGAGATACCGGTTCATCGCAAAGAAGTATATGAAGCGATCCAGCGGGAAAAGGGTGAGAAAGAAGCCCATAAGCAAACATAGGTAAGTTTCGGGGCTTTATTTAGGGTTTTGCAGGCGCTTTGTGTGGAGGCTTACTCCAAGCAGAGCGTTTTTTTTATGCGCTTTGCTTTTATACCCTTAAGGGTAGTAGATGTCCGCGAATAAAGCCGTAATTAGTTATTTTAAGTTACTTACCCGCGGATAAACGGGAAAATTCAATTGGGATCAGTATATATTCGTTTGTAGCGTGGCCCGCCTTCCGATACCAACCGCCAAGTGTCAATTGAAATGCTAAATTGCGTGATTTTGAGGTGCTGATTGGTCAAAAAGCTTTTTCTACGGCAAAAAGTTTAGTTTGACGGTTGTTTTGGAGTGTGAGATAATTCTGGTTCGGTTTTGGTTTAAGCAGAGTAAACGTGATTGATTATGGAGGTAAAAAATGAACTCAAGAGAACGTGTCGTCAAAGCCTTAAATCACGAAGAACCTGACAGGGTACCAATTGATTTCGGCGGAATATTGGCCAGTATAAATATCTATACATATGACGACCTTATAGAGCAAGTGGGATTGTCCAAGGAAGATGGTGCCGATGCGGTCATCAGTAAGGAATGGTCTAATGTGCCCAAGCCCTCGGAAAAACTGCTTGAAAAGTTTGGAGCGGATTTTCGGCGTGTCTGGCTGGGAGGGCCTGATAATTTCGAGTCGGTGGTCAATAAGAAAGAGAAGACTTTTACCGATGAATGGGGTCTTACCTGGAAGAAAGTAGGCAGATATGCCGAGTTTGTTAATCCGCCCCTGCGCGGCGCATCATTGCAGGACCTTCTAAAGTATAAATTTCCAGACCCGACCGACCCTGGGAAGTATCGAGGCCTCGAAGAATGGGTGAAGCGACTGTATAATGAAACAGAGTACGCTATAGTGGCTGGACATTCAATGTTCGGTGTGTTCGAGATTGGATGCTGGCTGTGCGGCTTTAACGATTTTTTCGAAAGGATGGCCCTGGATAAAAAATTCGTATCGGTCTTTTTTGACCGCGTTTTGGAGGTTCAGAAAGAAACCTTTGGCAGATATTTAGACATCGTCGGTCCATACGTACAGATGATTGAAACCGCAGACGACCTTGGCACACAATTAAGCTCAATGATCAGCGTGGACATGTACCGCCAAATGATAAAACCGTACCATAAAGAATTCCTTCAATTTATAAAGTCCAAGGTCCCGCATGCCAAAATTTTTATGCATTCCTGCGGGTCGGTGTTCGATTTGATTCCTGATCTTATAGATGCTGGTGTGGACATACTCAATCCCATACAGCCGACGGCGCGAAATATGGAGCCCTGGCGGTTGAAAGAGACTTATGGTGACAGATTGAGCTTTCACGGCGGCATAGATGTGCAAAGTGTACTGCCTACGAAGCAGCCCGAAGAAGTGGAAGAATTCGTTAAAGATACAATGGAAACGCTCGGTCGAGGCGGTGGATACATCATGGCTTCCAGTCATAATATTCAGGATGATACTCCGCCGCGGAATGTTATCGCGATGTTTAATGCCGGGGCCAAATACGGCAAATACCCTCTGGGAAAAAGTTGAACAAATCCAACAGGACTTTCAGCATTTTAGCAACTAAGCGGTCGGTTCTGAAAGGACAAATGAATGGCTAATAACCTGTTATTAGGACTCGGCGTTGTAATCATGGCCTCTGTCCTCCAGGGCAGCTTCATGGTTCCTATGGCCTACGTCAAAAACTGGAAATGGGAAAATTCGTGGGCCGTTTTTACTGTTCTCGGTATGATAGTTTTCAACTGGGTCCTTGCGTTTTTGTCTATACCTTCGCTTTGGCAAATCTACCAAGCCGCACCGGCCGAGTCATTTATGATTCCGGCGATTTTCGGGTTGGGCTGGGGTATAGGTGCGGTCACTTTCGGCCTGGGAATAGCCGCAGTCGGATTTGCCCTGGGTTACGCAATTATAGTGGGCCTGGGTATGGCCATGGGTGTTTTTATTCCAATGGCGATACTGCATCCCAGCGAGGTTCTTACTTCCAAAGGTATTACAATTATGATTGGTTTGGCGTTTACGCTTGTCGGGGTCGCGATATTTACCAAAGCCGGGATGCGAAAGGAAAAAGAGCAGGTTGAAAAAACCGGCCGGATTACCAGGCTGTCAAAGGCTGCGATGAAGACAGGTATTCTGATATGTGTTACAGCCGGCGTCCTGGCGTGTCTGCCCAATGTTGGCTTTGCCCTGAGCGGGTCAATAATAGATATGACACTGGATTTCAAGACGTCGCCCAACTGGGCCGGCAATGCCGTCTGGACAATACTTTTTACAGCCGGCGCACTTGCCAACCTGCTTTACTGCGGTTACCTTTTCCGTAAAAACAAATCCTTTAAGGAATATCGCAATCCGCCACTGCCGAAAAATCTTTTACTCATCGCGTTGATGGCTTTGCTGTGGATAGGCAGTTTCATTCTTTACGGTGTCGGTGCCAGAATAATGGGAGACTGGGGTACAATCATAGGCTGGCCGGTGTTTTTTGCTTTCTCTATAACCACAGCCTGTGTCTGGGGCCTGGCCCAGGGAGAGTGGGCCAATACATCAAGCAAAACCCGAAAGTTGATGATTTGCGGTATTTCAATCCTGGTACTGACAATTTTCGTTTTTGCTTACGGCAGTACCAGGTAAAATAAAGAAGTGACTTTGAAAATAAATTTGCTGAAATTTGAGGTGTTGATTGGTCAAAAAATCTTTTCTGTGGTGAAGAAATTGATTTGACGCGGGTTTTTGATTGTGGGATAATTTCGGCTCAGTTTTGGTTGTGGGCAAAATAAACGTAATCGGGTAAATTTATTTTATTTAAGGTAAATAACGATGGCAGATTTAAAAGCGTTGGGTGATGCAATTATTAAAGGTGACCAGAGTACCGCAGTTGAAATTACCAGGGCAGCGATTGAGGAAGGGACAGAGGCCAAGACGATACTGCACGACGGCCTGATTGCCGGTATGAACGTTATTGGCGCCCGTTTCAAAAAGAATGAGGTCTATATTCCAGAGGTGCTTATCGCGGCACGGGCGATGAAGATGGCGACAGAGATTCTTGAGCCGGAACTTGCCAAGGCAGGCGTTGAACCGATAGGAAAATTTATGATTGGCACGGTCGCCGGTGACCTGCACGATATCGGCAAGAACCTGGTTTCTATGATGCTCAAAGGGGCCGGCTATGAAGTCGTTGACCTTGGCATAGACGTGTCTGCTGAAAAATTTGTCGAGCAGGCCAAGGCCACGGGCATTAAGCTGATAGGTATGAGCGCACTATTGACCACAACGATGCCGGGGCTTGAGAAGACGGTGAAGGCCCTGAAAGACGCGAATATTTCGGTTAAAACAATGGTGGGCGGCGCACCTGTGACACAAAGTTATGCTGACAAGATTGGCGCCGACGGCTATGCCGCTGATGCGGCAACAGCGGTCGATGTTGCCAAAAAACTGATTGCCTGAGCGTTTTCCGTATTTTATCGATTTATTAAAAAACCCAAAAAACAGCGTTTTTCGACGCTGTTTTTTTTTGCGCAATCTGATAAAATAGACACTTGGTGAAGGCGGGAAAACATAGTATTCGACTTTAGAACTGCGGTGCGTTGGCCGAACGGATGGCGGAAAAATCATGCGTGGGATAAAGAATCGCAATTTAGCACAGCTTTTGATGCAGCTTCGATTTGCGCCCAGACAGCAGCGGCAGAAACAACTGGATTCGACAGAGAAGCTGATGGCGATTATCGATGCCGAACAGGAATATCCATTCGAGTTTGTGTGTTTCCACATTACCGGTTTCAGGCCCAAAGAACCGCTTGCCGGTGAGCCTATAAAAGGTGATGAGCTTGCAACCGACCTTGGGATTTTTATCTCCAAGCTTAGCGGCCAGATTGCTACCCGAGCCGGCGAACAAGGCCAAAGAGTCTATACTATAGATGGACTTGCCGATGTTTTCGGCGTTTCGACGAAGACAATCGGGCGCTGGCGAAAACGCGGTCTGGTTGCTCGCAAATTTGTGTCTGATAATGGGAAAAAACGGCTGGGTTTTTTGCAGTCAACTGTAGATAGCTTTGTGGAGAAAAACCCGAAGCTTGTTATCAAAGCGAAGAATTTTAAGCGATTGACGGACGAGGAAAAACAGCAGATTATAAAACAGGCGAGCAAGCTTGCGGGCGGCGCTAAAATGTCACGCTATCAGATTATCGAAAGAATCGCGGCCCAAATCGGCGCGGCCCACGAAACAGTCAGATATACAATCTCTGAATACGAAAAAGCCAATCCCGACAAGCCCATAGCGAGCCATCCACCAGGCGTAATTACACCGACCCAGACGGCTGAACTTTATAAGCAGTTCAAGCAGGGCAGCAACATTGGGGAATTGACGAAGCGTTTCGGCCGCAGCAAAAGCTCAGTATACCGGATTATAAACGTTCGAAGGGCAAAAACGCTTCTTGCCAGAAAGATAGAGTTTATGGCAAGCGATGAGTTCCTCGAAGAGGACGCCGGTGAAAAGATACTTGCTGAGTCGGCTAAAGCTTCAAAGCCGGTCAGACGCAAAAGCGGCGAGTCCTTTAAGACAGCCGATGGTTCCTTAGAAAAATATCTGGAGGCATTAAAGAATACGCCTGTTCTGAACAGGGAACATGAGGTCGAACTGTTCCGCAGATACAACTACCTGAAATATCTGGCTTGTATAGCCAGAGCGGGGATGAAGCCTGTCCGTGTCCTGAGCAGTAAGCTCTCGCGGATAGAGAAGTGTCTTGCTGAGGCTGAGTTGATAAAGAACATAATAATTGAAGCGAATCTGCGACTTGTGGTCAGCATTGCCAGCAAACACACCACCAGCGGCGCGAATTTGCTCGATTTGGTCAGCGAAGGTAACGTTTCTTTGATGCGGGCGGTTGAAAAGTTCGATTACATGCGAGGTGTGCGATTTGCCACCTATGCATCGTGGATTATAGCTAAAGACTATGCGCGCAAGATACCAGCAGAGGAGGCTCGGCTTGACAGGACAACAGCGACCTCCGTAGCGGAACTTCATCAGGACTTAAGAACGGTGGCAGCGGCTGATATTGTGGCGATCGAACGAGCACACCAAAGCCTGGTCCATGTCATAAAGGACAATCTCAATGAACGGGAGCAGTACATAATCCTGAACCATTTCGGTCTGCTTGGCTCACTGATAAGAAAAAAGAAAAAGACCCTGCAGCAAATTGGTATTGAATTGAACCTGAGCAAGGAAAGAGTTCGGCAGATTGAACTGGTCGCGCTGCAGAAATTAAGAATATCTCTAAGCATCGAACAATTCGAACTGCTGACCGGCTGATATTCGGGAGAAATCGGCCTGTCTTTTACGAAACAGGGCCCAGCTTATGCCCGGAAGCGACGGTGTATAATCGCTTCCTGGACTCGGTGTTGACATGGGCGGTGACCACCTTACCTACAAAAATTATATGGTCGCCGACAGTTGTCTCTGATTCAAGCTTGCATTCGAAATTGGCCACGGCATCAGTGAGAATGACAGAATCAATCTTTGCCGCAGGCTCATTGGGGCAGTTGAATTCTGCGAATTTGTCGGTATCCCGGCCGGAATTGGAACCGAAAAACAAGGCGGCATCGGCCATATCCGAGGACGGATAAGAGATGGTGAAACATTTCGAGTGCCTGATGGTCTGGATAGAATAGTGTCTGGCGGCGACGGCAATGGCCATCATCGGCGGATTGCCCGAAGCAATCATTGTCCAGCCCAGCGTTACGGGATTGGCTTTGCCGTTTTTGTCTTTGGCGACGGCGATGACTAATTGTTCGGGGTATTTAGTTTTTACAGCCTGCTGATATTCGACCTGTTTTTGCATTGCTCTTCTCCCAAACTGCTTTTATACTTGTGGCAGAAAAATTACGGATAAGATTATAAGCCTTCGAGGTCAGGATTAAAAGAAAGAAACCTGGACTATAATCAAAGATAGACTCTTTCCGAAGATATTGGTTGAAGACTGTCAGATTTGATAAGGAGAAGAAAGTGGATAGGATAGGGTTTGTGGGCGGCGGGAATATGGCCGAAGCGGTGATAAAGGGCGTGATAAAGGCCGAAATTTACACGCCTGAAAATATTTTCGTCAGCGATATAAGGACTGAGCGGCTCAAGTTGCTTGTTGAAAAGTATAATGTTACAGCCGTGGGCGAAAACAGCGAGCTTGCCGGCAAGGTTGATATACTTGTTTTGAGCGTCAAACCGCAGAATACCGCTGATGCCCTTGCCAGTATTAAAGAGGCTTTGAGCCCCCAGACACTTGTCATATCCATTGCGGCGGGTATAAAAATCGCCAATATTTGTGATGCCCTGGGTGATGTCGCGGTTGTTCGGGTCATGCCCAATACGCCTGCGTTGATTGGCGAAGGAGCCAGCGCCCTGTTCGCTAACGACAAGGCAAAGCCTGTACTGGAAAAGGCCGAGACCATTTTCTCATCGGTTGGCAAAGCTGTTGTTCTCGATACTGAGGACTTGATGGACGTTGTTACGGCTGTGAGCGGCAGCGGGCCTGCGTATTATTTTCTGTTGTCGGAGGAGCTGATAAAGGCAGCGATTGAATTAGGTCTTGGCAGCGAGATAGCCAAAGAACTGGTTCTTCAAACAGCCAAGGGTGCTGCTTTGCTTGCAGCCTATGCGGATAAGGACGGGACAGGCCTTGGCGAGCTTCGTCAGAAGGTTACCTCGCCCGGCGGAACGACCGAGGCCGCTTTGAAGGTCCTGGCTGAAGGTAAATTCGGTCCACTGGTTGCCGCCGCGGTTAAGAAAGCCCGTGGCAGAGGTCGCGAGCTTTTGATGTAACAGGGGGCTGTAAAATCGCGGTTATTCGACGATTATTGCCTCGACGGGGCATTCGTCGGCCGCCTGATGGGCGGTATCTTCCAAATCCGGCGGGACCTCGTCGGCGACAACTATCGCAATCTCAGAGCCCATTTCGAAAACTTCAGGGCAGGTTTCGGCGCACAGCCCGCAGGCGGTGCAGCTATCCTCGATTCTAACTTTCATAGAAACCCCTTTTAAATGATTAATGATTATTGAATTTACAGTCGCGGCAAAAAATGTCAAATCAAAATCTTTTTGTAGAAAAAATATTTTTTTCTGCTATACTGCCGCTGTAATTGTACGGACAAAACAATACTCTATAATCGATAATCAAGATTTTGTGGCCGGGTCCCATGCAGACCGAACCCGTGAATCTGGTCAGGCGGGGAACCGAGCAGCCATAAGCGACAGTTCAGTCGTGCCGTGGTAAACCCGGCCATTTTTTAGTAATCATTTGAAAAATGTCCTATACTGTCTTGGCAAGGAAATACAGGTCGCAGACGTTTGATGAGGTCATAGGTCAGGGACCTATCGCACAAACGCTTAAGAACGCCATAAAGACGGACAAAGTTGCGCATGGTTTTCTTTTTTCCGGTACCCGCGGCGTTGGTAAGACAACTATGGCAAGGATACTGGCCAAGTCCCTTAATTGTCTTTCCTTCGATGCGCCGACAACCCAGCCGTGCTGTAAGTGTGACAGTTGTGTAGCGGTGAATATCGGCGAAGACCTCGATGTCATCGAGATCGACGGTGCGACAAATAACGGCGTTGACCAGGTCCGTGAGCTTCGCCAAAATGCTATCTATCGGCCGGCCCGGGCAAGGTTCAAAATATATATTATCGACGAAGTGCATATGCTCAGTATCGGGGCCTTTAACGCCCTGCTGAAGATACTGGAAGAACCGCCCGACCACGTCAAATTTATCTTCGCAACCACCGAGCCGAACAAGGTCATAGCGACAATTCAATCCAGGTGTCAGAGATTCGATTTCAGCAATATAAGTCCTGCCCAGATTGGGTCACATCTAAAGAGTATACTCGAACAGGAGAAAATAAAATACGAGGAGGATTTGATTTGGCCTGTGGCGAAGATGGCGAATGGTTCGATGAGGGACGCGCTGGGTCTGCTGGACAGGCTGATTAGCACAGGCAACGAACCACTGACAGCCGGTCTTCTTGAAGAGTTTCTGGGATGCCCAAACAGTGAAAAAATCTATAATCTTGTGGCCGAGATTGGCAAATCGAGTGCGGCTGGGGTACTTTCAGTCGCAGAAGATTTGATAAATACCGGCCTGAGTGAGACCCAGATAGTTGATTCGCTGATTGATTGTATGCGTGATTTGATGGTGGCCAAGTCCGCGGGTTCTGAGAGCGGGCTTTTGATTTTGACGTCTGAGCAGCGAAAAAGGGCCGGCGAACTGGCTGAAAAATTCGATGTTGCAGCGCTGATATACAACATAACAACACTTGAAAAGCTGCGATGGACAATCAAAAACTCGGACACCGCCAGGGCACTTTTAGAAGCGTCTCTTTTAAGACTTGCCCTGAGTGAACATTTTTTGAATGTGGATACACTGCTGACGAGTTTGCAAACGGGGGCAGGCGGTTCGATAAAAAAAAAACAAGTAGACCCCGCTAATACAACCGCCCGGCCGAGGGCACAGTCCGGCGGCCCCAAAACCGTTGAGCGGTCTGATTTACCTGTATTAGATGACCTGGAATCAATTAGAAATCATTGGCAGGATTTTTTGAACAGGCTCGAACCTGGTACTGCTGGATTGTTGAGTTCGGCTGAGCCTGGTCGATTTGAGGATGGGTTGTTGACGCTTACATTCGGCTTACCGGCAGCAAAGAAGATGTGTGAAAGTAACGGCCGGACCGAACAGATTCAGAGTCTGCTTCAGGCCTGCTGTCGAAAAACGGTGAGTTTGAAGTTTGAAGTGGCTGGCGACGGAGAGAAACGACCAAAGACTGTTTCTGCTCGGTCGGAAATAAGCAGTCAAAGAAGAAACGAAATAATCAGCGACCCTGCAGTCAGAATAGTTAAGACCGGACTTGGCGCAACGGTGATAAGAGTAGAAGAATTAGATACTGATAAAACAACAGAAGTATAACTTTGAATCGGATTCGAGATTTGAATTATGAGCTCAGTATATACCGATAGTCTTAATAAGTTAATTGAAGAATTTGGTAAGCTGCCGGGGGTCGGGCCAAAAAGTGCGGAGCGTTTGGCTTTTTATGTACTGAAAGCAACACACGGCGAAGCTATGGCCCTTGCGGATGCTATAGGCGATGTCAAAAACAAGATCAAACGCTGCCAAATCTGCTGCAATCTTGCCGAGGAGGCGGTTTGTCAGATATGTTCGGACCAGCGGCGGGACAAGAGTATGATATGTGTGGTCGAGCAGCCCAAGGATGTCATAAGTCTTGAAAAGACAGAGATCTGCAAGTGGGTCTATCATGTTCTTGGCGGCCATATTGCGCCGCTTGAAGGAATCGAGCCGAGCGATTTGACAATTGACAAGCTTGTAGAGCGTGTTCGCAGCGGTGAGATAAAAGAAGTAATCATGGCTACCAATCCTAATATGGCCGGCGACGGCACATCACTTTATATAGGCTCACTGCTCAGGCCCCTGGGTGTGAAAATTACCCGCCTGGCAAGGGGGCTTGGCACCGGGACCACAATCGAGTACGCAAGCGGCAAAATGCTCAACGACGCGATAATCGGCAGAAGGGAAGTAGAGTAATTTTTTGCCGTATTTTGCAAAGTTTTTGGATTGCGCCTCAAATATTGCCGAAATCTTCTTGTAGTTTATGATATAATAATTGGTACAGAGAAAGAGTTATTTCCGGTGGTTTTATGAAGTTGGAAATGCGAGGACAGATGCGGCTGGAGCAAAGGATGAAGCTTGCTCCGCGCATGATTCAATCGATGGAGATACTCCAGCTTTCTATCCTTGCGCTTCAGGAAAGAATAGAACAGGAGCTCAACAGCAATCCTGTTCTGGAACAGGAGGATGCGACAAGTCCTGAAAACGGCGATGCTGTTGAACAACAGTCCGACGAGAATACAGAGGAAAGAGATTCGGCTGTTAGGACCGAGGCCGAAAGAATAGATGACTTCGAACGTGTTGAGAATCTTGAGGACTATTACAAGGACTATATGAATCAGGCCGATGCCTTTCGTCCCCGCGTTCGAAGTGGTGAGCCCGATAGAAAACTCGAGGCGATAAAGAATACCGCCGCACCTGCCCGATCGCTTCATGAACATTTGACCGACCAATGGCGTCTGGTTGAGGCTGCTGCGCCTGTAAAAAGGGCCGGCCATAAGATAATAGATTATATCGATGCCAGGGGGTATCTGACCGTAAGGCTGGAGCATCTGCACAACAAGGATATTGCCGATTTCACCTTTGATGATTTGAAAAAAGCACTGAAACTGGTGCAAGTGCTGGAGCCTGCAGGGGTCGGGGCACGTGACATTAAGGAATGTTTGCTTATTCAGATGGCCCAAAACGGGAAGGATATGAGTTTCGAGACTCGCCTGGTTTCCAGACATATAGATGCGTTGCTCGAGAATAGACTGCCTGATATCGCGAAGAAAATGAACTGCAGCATTGAAGCAGTCAATCACGCCATTGAGCGCATGAGCAAGTTGGACACCTCGCCGGGACTGCAGATTGGCCGGAACCTGAACCACCCGATTACCGCCGATGTTATAATCGAATCAGAAGATGATTCTTCGGGTTACTCTGTGCGATTGGCAGATTCGGGTCTGCCTAATCTGCGAGTAAGCAGCTACTACGCAAAGATGGCAAAGGATGCAGGTACAAATAAGAAAACAAAGGAATTTCTGCGAAATAATATCCGCTCGGCCCAATGGATTATGGATGCGATAGAGCAGCGAAAAAACACATTGCTGAGGGTGGCGAAGGCGGTGGTGAAGTATCAAAGGGACTTTTTTGACAAAGGGCCGCTGCATCTTAAGCCTCTGCCAATGTCCAAGGTTGCCGATGACGTTGGCGTACATTTGGCAACTGTATCCAGGGCGGTTGCCGGCAAATATGCTCAATGCAGTTGGGGGATACTGCCGTTGCGAAAGTTTTTTAGTGGCGGCACCGAAGATGATAACGGCCAGGCCCATAGCTGGGAAGCGATAAGGGTCAAGCTGCAGCAGATTATCGATTCCGAAGACAAAACCAAACCTTTAAGCGACGACCGGATACGAGAGAAATTGGCTGAGGGGGGCATTAAAAATATAGCCCGGCGAACCGTCGCAAAGTATCGCAAATTAATGAACATTCCCGTTGCCAGATTCAGAAAAAAATACTGACCTTGCCCCAGGTACTACAATTGAGGGGTTGCGATTTTCCTTCCTTATGCCGCGGATTATGGGACTATTTGAGATTGCAGCGGCAAAGTATATGTCCTAATGTTTTGTCTGCATTATTTAATAAACCGGTAGTTAAAGGTCACTATTTTGTTGGCCGATAATGTTTTACGAGAGTTTAGTTGAATTAACGGCCTTGTTATCGAAGGTTTTAAGTGCCCTTTAATGATGTGACTACCGGGTTATTGTGAATAAGTTTCGGTAAAAACGCAAGTAATTGTTAATTAGGTTCCAGAGGTATGGGACGATGATATCACCTACAATTACGGCAGGATTGAATTTTGTGGTTTTAGCGTTAACGCCAATAGGTAAGTGGAAAGCCGCTCGTCAACTTAAGACTAACTTCGAGATTCCGACATTCGTTATCATAGCAGCTATTGTAGTGGGTGGATTCTGCATAGCCATGTTGGTTGTTGCGTGCTTTAGGCATTGCAGCAAAAAACCTCAGAAAAAAAAGGTCAAAACTGTGTTTTATAAATGTGCTGAGGAAAGAGGCCTGAGTTGGCGTGAGCATCAGATGCTGCAGTATATCGCCAGTGGTTCGGACCTTGGGAAAGAGGAATCGATTTTCACTTTGCCCAGTGTGTTTGACCGTGGTGTTGCCACAATGGCCGAAGAATGCCTGGCTATAGAAGGGGTCGAGAAGAGTAAACTGCTGAGGTCCGAATTGGCTGTGCTGCGTGAGAAGCTTGGCTTTGATATACAACATTGTGCTTCGGTAGGTGTAACGATGAAGTCAAAGAAGCTCAGCAGCAAACGGATACGGGTCGGCGAAAAGCTTTATATATCCACCCGCAAAAATCGTAAATCAAAGGCCACAGAGTCTTTGGTTATAAGAAACAACCGGGAGCACTTAATGATAAAGCTGAATGAGCCGGTCGAGGATTTTCGCGACGAGCATTGCCGAGTGCAGTATTACTCAGGGCCTTCGGTCTGGGAGTTTGATACTTCCGTAGTCGAGTGCAAGAGTAACGTTCTGGTTCTCGAGCACAGCGACGATATATGGTTGATTAATCGCCGTCGTTTTCAACGTGTTCCGGTAAACAGACCGGCCTATATCGCCCTTGTTCCGTCAACAGAGGCCTCGGTGGTAAATGCTATCGGCGAACAGGGAAAGCTAAAATACAACTTTACTGAGACAGAGGACGGACTGGTCAATATTTCCGACAGTAGTTCCGGCAACCCGGAACTAACTCCGGCGGTCATTACCGAATTGGGGGGACCTGGCTTGCGCATTGATGTTTCGCTGGACGTAAAGAAAGGCGACGACGTGTTTGTTGCGTTCAGACTCGATGAAGAAAGACAAGGGGATTCGGGGCCGAGCGACAAGGATAGCACGGCACCGGTGTCAACTATAGTAGAAGGTATTGGAGTAGTAAGAGACACAAAGCCTGGTGAAAATGGTTTGTCAATAGCAGTTGAAATGGTAGGCCTTGACAAGTCGGATGTCAACAGGCTAATCCGCGCTACCAATATAGCCGCTATGAGAGACAATGGCGACGAAGACGCTGATTCGAAAAATCAGACTACCGAACCTGTGGGGCAGAAAGTTGCCGGCCGCGACAAATAAATTCGGCGACCGATTAATGGCCGATGTTATCGCCGCGATGCTTTTGGGATTTACACTCGCATAAAAGTATATGGCTGCGCATCAACGGGGGTAGCGCCGGCAAAGTCAAAATCTCAATTTATTCAGCATAAATTCTGCGTTTGAAGCTCGAAAGAAACCGGCAAGTTGATTATTGACACCACAGGTCCGCTGGGTGTATAGTATCTGATGAATTATTGCTCACCTGCCGGAAGCGGGCGAGAGGTGATAAGGATTTGTCACGGCATAATTAAGGGAGTTTGCAAATGGATCCTTCAGTTTTCAAGGCATATGATATACGAGGCATTTACCCGGAGCAGATAGATGAAGAAGACGCCTGGAAGATTGGCTATGCGGCGGCCAGGTTTTTGCGGTCACTGCTGACCGGTTACGAGCGAGGCCAGGCCAACGCCCAGTCGATTTGTATCGGGCGTGATATGAGAACGCACAGCGAGTCCTTGGCGGGCGCCCTCATAGAAGGGATGAATTCGACCGGTGCAAACGTGATTGATATAGGGATGATTGATTCGCCGCAGATGTATTTTGCGATTAATCATCTTGGCACCTGTGGCGGGGTACAGGTGACGGCCTCACACAACCCGGCGAAGTATAACGGCTTTAAGATATCCGGTCTGGGCGCCAGGCCGGTCGGTGCCACTACCGGATTGAAAGACATAGCTCATATCGCAATCGCGCTGCTTCATACGAAAGGCAGGGTTGACGGCTTAGTAGAGAAATATGACCTGACCGCTGAATATAAGAATCATGTGCTGAAATTCCTGCAGCCGAACCTCAAGAAGTTAAAAGTTGCCGTTGATGCTTCAAACGGGATGGCAGGTAAGATGGTGCCGGTGGTTTTCGGTGACCTGCCGATAGAGATAATCGACCTTAACTTCGAACATAAAGGTACATTCAAGCACGAGCCCAATCCGCTGGTAGAAGAGAATCTTGCAGAGGTCAAGGCGACGGTGAGGGAAAAAGGCTGTGACTTTGGTGTCTGTTTCGACGGTGACGCCGACAGATTGATGATGGTCGATGAGAAAGGCCGGACTATCGGCTGTGATTTGATAACGGCTTTGATGGTGCCGTATTTTCTAAAGACATCTCGAAAATCGGTGATTGTTTACGATTTGCGAAGCAGCCTGGTTGTCTCGGAAGAGATACTCAAATATGACGGCGTACCGCGCAGGGAACGTGTGGGACACGCCTTTATGAAGAAAGCACTGCGTGATTCACGTGCGGTGTTCGGTGGGGAGCTTTCCGGCCATTTTTATTATCGAGACAACTACAGCACCGATTCGGGTTTGATTACTTTGGTACATGTATTGAACATCCTCAGCGAGGCCCAGGTCCCGGTAAGTGAGCTTATTGAGCCGCTGCGAAGATACCACAGCAGTGGCGAGCTAAACTTTGAGGTCGATGATAAGCAGGGGCGGATGGACGACCTTACAAGAAAATACAGTGACGGCCAGACTGACAATCTGGACGGTATTACCATTCGGCATAAGGACTGGTGGTTTAATTGCAGGCCCAGCAATACAGAGCCTCTGTTGCGTCTGAACGTTGAAGCCAAAACCTCAGAACTGCTCGATGAAAAGATGTCCGAAATCCAGCAGGTGCTTGGAAAACCGGTATCGCACTAACATTGCTGCCTGATAAACAGTTTTGCCGAAGAGCGTTTCTCTGAAAAGGAGAATAAATTATGGGAGCCAAAAAATATTTGCTAATTTCTATAATGATTGCTGGTATTTTGTGTGTTCCTGCCTTTGGTGAGACGGAGTTGTCCCGGGCCTTGATTGGTCAGCCAAATCCTGCGTTTGTGGGGTTGGAGCGATTGTCTGTTGTTATCGTGCCAACCGACAGCGATCCCAATGAAGACGGCCTGGTTTGGAAAGAGCTCCATGCGAAAGTTGAGGGCAAGCTTAAAGAAGCCGGTATCAGAATAATTCCTGGAATCGCAGGCAATATTTTAGAAATCCCGGAACTTCAAATTTGTGTTGATATGCTAAAACTCAACGGTCCGCAACTGTATATGTTTCATATTAGAACGTCATTGGCCATTAAGGTTTCTTTAGAAAATAAGCGGAAACGTTATTTAAAAGCGGTTGTCTGGAAGGTCGGTTCAGCGATGCAGGTGGCGTCGGTAGAACAAATGCCTGCGGCGGTTACCGATGAGGTTTGTCGAGAGGTTGATGTCTTTATCAGCGCCTGGCGTCAGGCCAATCGGGCAAGTGACAAGACAGGGGGTATCATAACGCCTGCCGTGACCAAAAAGCAGCGTCAAAGACCTGCTGCTAAATCTATCGAAGCCGAATACAAATGCATCGCGTCAAAGAACAGCAAGGTCTTTCACAAGGCCGATTGCAGCTCGGCAAAGAGAATCAAGCCGGAAAATCTCGTCAAGTACGGCAGCAAAGGTGAAGCAATAAAGGCCGGCAAAAGACCGTGCAAACGGTGTAAGCCGTAGCGTAATGTCGCCGGTGACAATGCTGATTGACGAAAACAATTTGGTCTTTTGTCAGGGGAAGGTGTTTTGCGGTATCAGTTTATAATTTGCAAGGTAATGCAGAAAGAGGCCTACTTCTGTGCTGCCCGCTCGAAGAATACTATCGATATAGTTTTGATGCCGCAGGGTCTGCATGATGAGCCGGAAAGGCTCCGAAGCGAGGTCAAGAAAGCTCTTGGCCGAACCTGCGATATTCAGGACAGGCCCTATGACGCTTCACTGCTGGGTTACGGCCTTTGCAGTAACGGGATTGTGGGATTGGGCGCCGAAATACCTGTTGTTGTGCCGCGAGGCCACGATTGTGTTACGCTTTTGCTCGGCTCAAAAGAAAGATATAAACAATATTTCGACAGCCATCGCGGTGTTTACTGGTACAGTCGGGGGTGGATAGAGGCCGACAACCAGCCAAGCAAAGAACGCTATGAACGACTACTTAAAGAGTACAAGGAAAAGTACGGTCCCGATAATGCCAAATATCTTATGGAAACAGAACAAGGCTGGTTGAAAGAATACCAATGGGCGGCATATATCGACTGGGGGTTTGCAGATTGCGAGAAGGAAAAAGAATATACCAGGCAGTGCGCCGAGTTTCTCGGCTGGCAATATGACGAATTGAAAGGGGACCCTGGCCTTATGCAGAGGCTTGTCGATGGCGATTGGGTCAATAGCGAGTTTTTAATTGTCCAGCCGGGCCAAAAAATCGCTGAAGACCTGACTAATGAAGGTATAATTAAATCCGAGTAAATACAGGCACACGATATAGGGCAGGTAATATGGGTTTGATTACAGTAATAATTGTAGCTGTCGGCCTTGCAATGGATGCCTTTGCTGTCTCGGTGGTCAGTGGTGCGGCGTACAAGCGGTTAAATGTGAGACACGCATTGCGAATGGCGTTTTTTTTCGGCGGGTTCCAGGCGTTTATGCCGTTGATAGGTTATCTGGCTGGCCTGGGTGTAAAAGAATATATAGAGAACTATGACCATTGGGTTGCGTTTGGACTTTTAGTTGCTGTGGGTGGTAAGATGATTTATGAGTCACTGGCGATGAAACCAGCAAAAAATAATTATGACCCCTCAAATGTTTTTGTCTTACTGGTCTTGTCGATTGCCACCAGTATTGACGCACTGGCGATTGGTATTACACTTTCGATTATTACAAACAGAATTATTGCTGCGGCGATAATCATAGGCCTCGTAACGTTTGTGCTGTCGTATATTGGTGTTTTCATCGGCAAAAGATTCGGCCACTTTTTCGAGAGTAAGATTGAAGCAGTAGGTGGATTTATCCTTATTGGTTTAGGTGTAAAAATACTGGTTGAGCACCTGTTTTCATAGGCTATATATTGCTAACGTGTGAAAAAGCGATATAATAGGCACGCCGTTGTGTCAGGGAACAAAGAAATGATAATCCTTTGATTGTAAATGGTGATTTTCTATGGGGTCAAAAGTATATTTCATCAAGGCATCTATCGATGAAGGCGAGCAGTTAATTTCTAAAAAGTCCCGTAAGTTGTTCAAGGCAGGTGGATTTGCCGCCTGTTTTAAGAAAAATGATTTCACAGCAGTCAAGGTCCACGTTGGCGAGGACACCAACAACACGCATATAAAGGCCGGATGTATTAAAGGACTGGTAGAAGAGCTTCTTGCACTAAAGACAAAGCCTTTTTTGACCGACACCAGTACGTTATATGCCGGCCGAAGACACAACGCCATTGACCATACTATTCTGGCTGCCGAGCACGGCTTTGGTATAGACGGGCTTGGCATACCATTCATAACGCCGGACGGGTTGTTCGGCACATCTGAAACCGCAGTGGAAATCAACTGTCCGCTCAATAAAGAAGTTTTGATTGCGTATGATATTGTAAGATGTCAGTCGATTCTTTCTGTTGCTCACTTTACCGGTCACATTGCAAGCTGCGCTGCAGCAACTTTGAAAACATTGGGCATGGGTTGTACGAGTAGAAAAGGTAAGATGAGACAGCATGCGGTTCTTAAGCCAAGTGTCACAGATAACTGCCAACTATGCGGTGAATGTTTTAAGCATTGCCCGGCCGACGCCATACATCTCGATGACGTCAAGGCACACATAGACCAGGACAAGTGCATCGGCTGCGCAGAGTGCCTGGCGGTCTGCAGGTTCGATGCCGTGACGTACGACTGGGACATTGAAAACGAGGCACTCCAAAGAAATGTGGCTGAACACGCAGCGGGGGTATTAAAGGGAAAAGAAAACAGGGCGGTATTTTTTAATTATATTATCTCTGTTACCAAAGATTGTGACTGCTTCAAGACGCCGAACATGCCTAAAGTAGTTGATGATATTGGGATAGTGGCGTCGGTCGACCCGGTGGCGGTTGATAAGGCGGCGATTGACCTGGTGGAAACTGCCGCAGGGGCAAGCTTAGCGCAATTGCTGGAAAATGACAAACTCGATGCCGGCTACCAGCTTGAACACGCTGAGCAAATCGGCCTGGGAAGTACCGATTACGAGCTGGTAGAGGTCAAATAGCGATTAAATCAGGGGATATTGTTAAATATTTATCTAACTTTTCCTTGCATTGCAGGGCTGGTATAATTACAATTTCACATTATGTCTTTAGGCCAAATAATAAGAAAAAGGCGTGAGCAGTTAAACCTGACGCTGGATGATGTCAGCAGCCGAGTCGGTTTTTCCAAGCCTTACCTGTCAACCATCGAAACCAGCAAGGTCAAAAACCCGCCCAGTGATGAACTATTGGTAAAGCTTGAGAGGACCCTTGAGTTTGAGGCGGGGCTGCTGCTGCATATCGCTCATATGGAAGCTCTTCCCAGTGACATTCGTCAGGAGTATGAATCGACTGAGGCCGAGAACCAGAAATGGCGGCAGTTTATCAGGAATCTGATGGATGGAAAGCCCGAGACGGGTAAGTTGGATACACTTCTTGCCGAAAGCCAACTTGATATTGAGAAAGATAGTACCGCTTTGGCAGCGGGACGTCTGGTGCCGGTGATAAATAAGGTTTCAGCCGGCTATCCGATCGATTTCGATGACCTGGATTACCCGGTTGGTATAGCGGACGATTATGTTCGCTGTCCGGATTTACACGACCGGTGTGCTTTTGCCGTGCGGGTCGTTGGTGACTCGATGGAGCCGAAATTTCGTGAAGGTGACATAGTGGTTTTTTCACCCACTGCCGAGGTGAACAACGGCGACGATTGCTTTGTTCGTTTTGCGACGCCGCACGAGACGACCTTTAAGAGGGTGTTTTTTGAGCCGGACAATAAAATTAGACTTCAGCCGAGAAACGAAAAATACTCTCCTGTAGTTACTGATGGCAAACGCATCAACGGAATGTACAGGGCGGTAATAAAATACGAACGACTGTAGCTGTTTCGTGGAGTTTTAAAAAGATAATGCGTCATTTGCTTGGACATCAATTATACGCATGTGGCGAAAAGTCTATGCCGGAAGAAATTGTGCTTGCCAATACTATCTACCGGCTCAACAAGGTATTTAAGCACGATTTCTTTGCGGCAACGGCCCTTTATGAATTGAACGACCAGTCACAGGATATAGAAAAATCGTATCCGGCCAAAGTTGTCCTGAAACTGGGTCGTCGGCAACATTTCCTTGGTCTGCCTCTGGTCTGGCTCGGTAGGATTATTTGTCGCCATGAATTATCCAATCTCAACCACCTAAATGGCTTAGGCAGTGTCCCTCGTGTCTTGTCACCTTATGGTGACCTTGGTATTATCTATGAATATATAGATGGCCATTCACTTGACGAAGAAAAGGACCTTCCGGACGATTTCTTTGATAAACTCCTGGATTTACTGCAACAGGTACATCAGCAGGATATTGTTTATCTGGATATGAACAAGCGAGGCAATATTCTGGTAGGTCCCGACGGGCAGCCACGGCTTATTGATTTTCAGATATCTCTGTATATTGGCCCACGTTCGCTTATTTCTCGACGGCTTTCGTCTTATGTACGAAACATTCTGCAAAAGGCCGACATTTATCACGTGCTCAAGCATAAACGCAGGTTGTGTCCGGAGTTGTTAAAACCGCATGAGCAAACCCTGGCCTACAGTCGCAGCAGATTGGTTCGCCTGCATCGTTTAGCTGCTACTCCGCTTAGAAAACTGCGTCGGCTTTTGCTCAAATACCTGTATACCAACGATCTGGTGGCCACAGAAAAGGATGCCCAATCCAGCCCGGAAAACGACCCCAATCGTTTTATGTAATTTGTTTCAGAACTTAACCGGAATTTTGACCGGCTACCCCCAGAACCAAAGCAAAAACTTTTTCAGCGCCTGCCTCTTTTAATATTTTTGCGCACTCATTTAGTGTGGCGCCGGTTGTTTTAATGTCATCAACAAGGCAAATCGACCGGCCGGTAAAATTATGTCTGCAGCGCACTGTAAAAGCGCCGGCAACATTTGCTGCACGCCTGGCAAAACTTGCCATTGTCACCTGCGACCGGGTTCGTCGAACCCGAACCAGGTCTGTATTGATTTTCGCTGAGCGATGCCTCAACTTATTTGCCAGAATCCGTGATTGGTTATAGCCGCGAGTTATACGCCGGGTCCAGTGAAGCGGGACAGGGACGAAAAGCTCAATATCGTCATAAAAGCTGCTGCCGGTCAAAGCCGAATTTGCCAGAAAGCCGAGCACCGAATCCAATTCTGTGCGTCCTGCCAGCTTGAATGAAAGTATCATCTGCTGTAGCACATTGTCATAGACCCCTGCCCTGGCTATCCGGTCGAAATGAATTTTTTTGCCCAGACAATCGGGACACCGGCCATCGAGCAGGCCATATTTGCTGGCGTCCCTGCCACAGCGCGGGCAGTAATCGGCGGCGCAACATTGCAGCAACTGGCCCCAGCAATCTTTGCACAGGTTGTTATCAGCATCGCATATACTTTCACGGCAGTTAATACATACTGCAGGCCACAAAAGATGATTCATGCCCTGTAAGACAAAAGCACCGGATTGTTTTAATTTAGACGTATTCACGCCGGCAATTTTACAAAGTTATCCGGCTTATCTCAAGGGCGAAAATAGCGGTTGTCCTTTGGTCCGAACCAGCCTATCTTATAGTTTTTCCATTCCGGCTGCTCTTCTAACGTAAAAGACATCGGCTCAGAACTGACATGGCCGTCGCAGAAGACTATGTTTGCCTTATCGAGATGTCGAAAATGAATTGATGGTATTGTAGGCCAGCCCCAAATATCAAGCGGCGGTTCACAGAAGGAATACTCAATAAGATGTTCGTGAGGCCATATCTCCAGAAAAGCCGTGTCGGTAAACATTACCTTTAGTGCTGGATTAGTAATCTCTGTGGTTTTCATACTCAGTTGGAAAGGGTCGGCGCCCAGGCTGGTCTTATAACTGCGAGAGCCAACCCCGATACTGTTATAGCCGTAACCACCGCAACCTGCTTCAAAGGCATTTAGTGAACCTTCTTTGACAAAATCCACAAGTCCAGGACACTCTTTGACTTCGCCGTCTGCCAGAGAAGAGCTTAGAGGCCCTTCTTGAGGATCGAAGGTGTTTTTGTTCGGATCAGGGTCAACGCCGTCTGATTCGCGAACGCCGTGCCAGCGATGCATTCCGCCTGAACTGAATGAGCCGGAAGCCAAAAACATCATATCTTCAGCGGCACGGACGTAATAACCGTCATTTTCCATAGCGTAGCCGACGTTAGCTAAATAAAGCTGGCGAATGTTGCTACGGCAGATAACTGCTCGTGCGTGTTGACGAACTCTCGACAGTGACGGCAGCAAAATACCAGTCAGAATCGAGATTACTGCCATTATGACCAGTATCTCAACCAGCGAAAACGCCTTTTTAATATTATCGCTGTTTACCATTATTATTTATTATATTTTTCCCAGCCCCAGGCGAAAAGCCTGTAGTCAGCAAAATCTATTTTATTATCCACTTCCAGATCGGCTGCTGGATTGAATTCGACCTGTCCCCACTGCGCAAGCCAGGCCTGAGCAAACAAGTCGAAATCATCAAAATCGACGTCATCGTCGCCATCGATATCACCTACCGGCCTAACGTCGCTGGCTCCATCGATTTCCGCAGATACTTCGCCGACCGCACCGTACTGATCAACTGCGGTAGTAATTCGGATATAGCGGAAAGAGGTCAAATCAGCGGGCTGCCAGGTGTCGGTATCAACTGCCCAGCTAATATCGAAGGCGTCGCCGCCGCAACTGCCCGGTAATATTCCCACCGTCAGCGGGTCGTCCGGGGTAGTATAAAAGAGTTCAGCCGGCATATCAGTACAGTCGCCGTATGAAGTATTGCTGTTGTCACCGTCACGGTCACCGATTCTAAGTGTTGGTGTATATTCGGCATAGCCGAAATACCCTTCAAGATTGTCGTTGCATGGGTCGGCGTCTTCGTAGTTAGGATTTATAACCACAACAGTCGAGCTGCCTGCAGATTGATATAAAGGAAAAAGCTCATAAGCGGCTGTTTGATAAGTATCAGGCCAATCGGTAAAGGTGATAGGATAGCCGCTGTCGGTGCTTTGCCAGTCTGAGATGCGGTAATCGTTACTATTAAGCAAAGCACTTCCGCGGATGAGAAACCACTTTTCATCAGGGTCGTCGCCGGCGATATTGTTGCCGTTAAGTTCCGGCATAATCTCGATTGTTGCAAGTTCAGCCCAGTGCCACTGTGGGTTGCCTGACGGCCAGAGGGTATTTGTAAAGACGATAGCATCGAGTCCCATCGGGTTAGCGCTACAGTTTTGAACATCGTGGTCAAAAGCCAGTACAATCTGGCCGCCGAATCCGCCTAATGTAACGACATCACTGTTATTTGGAGACTTAGTTCCGCCGCCTGAAACGGGGCCCAGGGCATCGCAGGGGTTGTTCCAGCCGGTAACATTAACCCTCTGGCCCGGTGCAGGCAGATACGAAGGGAAATAAGGAGGATTCAGACTGATATCTATAACATCGCTTGCAAACGGGTTGAAATTGGCAAAAACAGCTTCACAGGTCAACAGGAAACTGACCAATATAATGCAGAAGTATTTCTTTTTACCAAACATTATAGCTTTCTTCAGTTATGGGTGGAGCTGTGGCAGCAGCCCCACCCGATTGTTGAGATAATATTTATCTTTTACGTCTTCTCAGAAACCATCCTCCGAGGCCAAATAAAACGATTGTTGCCGGTTCCGGTACGCTGATGGCCTGGATAGTGCTGTAGAAACCAATCCAGTCGGTATCGAGGGCATAAATAGTTTCACCGTCAACAATAAACTGACCAATCCCTCCGTAAGCGATATCTTCTATCAGTAACTGTGAAGTCAGATCATATTTGGCAAGTGTCGCGCCCCAGCCGGTGGTGGCATAGAAATTATCTTCTCCGTCAAATTGGATATATCCGCCGGCAATACTAAGCGCCACGTCCGCATCGACAATCGTCAAGCCGCCGAGAGCAATCTCCGAGGCGGTGAATTTGAGTATTTGACTATTAGTCTGCTCTGCATAGTAAAGATTGTCAGCCGAATCAAACGCCAGTCCGCCGGAATAGCCCCCGATGTTGGCGATCTCAGTTGCCAGGCCGCTGCTCCAGTCAAATTCAAAAATTTTACTCCCGCCGTCGCCGGGGTTACCGACGATGTAGCAATCGCCCAACGAATTAACAGCGGCGTCATAAATACCGTCCATTGTCAACTGGCCGACATAGTTTCCGCCACCATCGAGATAACCCAAACTGTATGGATACGGATAGTCATAACTTGTACCCACAGCAGCATAGGTTGTACCATTATTACGTAGCACGGCAGGGGTATCGGCAACAGCCGGCACTGTTCCTGTAGTTTGAACACTGTTATCACTGAGCTGGAGAGTTTTGATTTCGGTCGTGTGACCGAAATAGAGCTTGCCAGCATCAAGGGCCAGGCCGCTTAGAGTTGTAAAAGTACCCTCGGTGCTGTAAAGTTGTGTAGAACCGTATCCTGCAGCAGTCGAAAACGCAGCCATAACATTCGCGGTGCATGCTAATAAAACAATTAGACAAAAAACAGTCTTAAATTTGATTGGTATTCTTGTAATCATTGTTTCCACTCCTCTTAATTGAAAAAAAATTCTTACTCCTGTTTACAAACCGACTGTTAAAACTACACTGCATCTCCTTTCACATTATCCAGCCCTTATCGCGAGAGCGGACCAATAAAAAAACCGCCGTTCCCACGAATGGAAACGGCGGTTTCTAATAGCTAAAACCAAAACTCACTGGCAAGCGGTTATCTATTGAAACTAACCTCATCAAGCCACAGAGTTGTGCCATGTTCCAAATCGCGAGAACACTACATATAATGCAACTAACCACAGGCAGGTTTTCTGACTTGCGTCTTACCTCAAGACTCCTTCCCATTCACTTATCGCGAACAGTGGAAAAAAATGTCTTTCGGATTTCCGACAGGAACAGACGCTTACAGCGGCGCGACCGCCGCGGATTTCAACCGCGTTCCCTTTTAATTATCCCAAAACAAATCGGGACCTGTTGTTAGATTATGACCTTTTCAAAGAACTGAGGCGATTCTATGCAGTTACCGGACGGGCTTCAAGAAAAAAATGAAAATTTTACTGTTTTAAATAAATAATTATGGCCGTAAATATCAAAATGACCAGTACGCATATACTCATGGCGGTTATGAATATCCACATAAAGCGTTTATTCTGCCTGGAGATAAGATATTTCAGATACCTGTCACTGGTGGCAAATGTTTTACTCATCTGGAGAATACCGTCGGTCTGCCCGACAGTGGTCTGGTCTAATTTGTCTAATGTCTCATTAAACCTGTTAAAACTTTCAGCCATTTGCACATCGGCATCGGCGGCAGCGGCAAGTTGATGGTCAATTTCAGCCAGGGCATCTGTTTGCTTTGCCGTTTCGGTAGGAATCTTTTCGACAGCTTCGAGAAATTGTTGTTCTTTAACAGAGGCGGCTTTTAACTGCTCCAGTAGCTGGTCTGTCAACTGCTTTTGATTTTCCACAACGGCCGGAAAGGTTTCCAGTATTTCAGGAAGTCTCTCGATTCGCCTCATCAAATCTTCGTGA
>SDBT01000385.1_pt1 | contig 68340 bp, 95 predicted proteins | sample 2277101 | NCBI WGS metagenome assembly SDBT01 (sample SAMN10404973, study PRJNA504765) | marine sediment metagenome | isolation source: marine sediment core GS10_PC15, 103 cmbsf | place: Arctic Ocean: Southern Knipovich Ridge | collected 2010
AGCTAGATTCCGAGGACTTTTCTTACGTCTCCGGTGTCCTTCTTCCGATCTTTCAGCCGTTCACGATCTTGATGCGGTTCCACTGGGAGGGATTACAAGAAGGCTTCCTTGCCGACGTCAAGCATTTCCTGGAGACGGCAAAGCCAAAATCATCCAGGTACATCGCGTTCACGCAGGTGAACGAAGACGCCGGCATCTCAGATGATGTGACTTTCGGATTCGATGAGGATGCCGTTGATGTCGAAATGATTCCCAACGTCTTGGCAATCGGGCTAGGCGCCATCGACGCCGGCAACCCGATTGGCGCATCCATCGAGGTGGCGACCTGATAGGGGTTCTCAATGAGAAAGAAGAACTACGAGATTGGCCAGATCCCCACTGTGGGGGACATGAACGCGCAGCATCTTCTGACCGAAGGGGCGTTCAGCGACTTGGCCGTCGCAATCACCGGAGGGCTTTCGGACGTCCTCCTCACCAACCTGGCTCCCACCGTCTCGCTGGTGGGCCTCAACTGGATGATCTCCGTTCCCCTACAGTATGCAGCGGTGAACGGCCGTGCGTTCGAGGTGGCGAGCCAGCAACCCACGTCGGTTGTGGCTGACAAGCAGATCGGTGTGTATTTCGTGCTGAGGCAGGTCAATGTGGTCGAGGCGAGGGATCGTCTGCGAGACACAGGTTCGACCGTAGTGCGCGAGAGCTTCAATCCGATCGTTCGTCTCGACGAAACCAGTCGAGTTGAGCTCACAGAATCAGGAGGCGCCACCATCGCTCCTCCAGCGCCCGTTCTTGGTCCGGACGACGTAGGGGCTATCCTCTACGCTACGATCATCAGCGACGGGGGCGTCGCCACTGTCACCCACAATACGGCGGCACTGTGGAACTTCCCGGGCGGGGGCATGGCGGTCGGTCTTCACGGTTTGACACACATGCCAGGAGGGGGAGATCCTGTGCCTCTGGCGGGGTTGGGCGGTGGCGCAGGGAGTAGCGCCGGACTCCTGCCCGAAGGCAAGCTGGCTATCATTGAAGAGGCGATTCAGAACGTGATCGCTTCGGCTCTTTCTCCCTACATCGTCCCGGTGGTGTCGGGAAACAACACGCTCTTGAGTCCGAAGAAGGTCACGCTCCAACTCAGGCATCATCAGAGTCTCGAGGTGAAGGACGTCAGTGGTCAGGAACAGCTTGGGGTGAAGTTCGCGACCGGGCCCTACGATGGTGATGGGGAGATAGCCGCGCGGCGCACCCACACTCACCCGATTGACGAAAGCCCCATTACGGTAGGTCGGGCGTCCATCACCATCAACTCGCTCAACCAGCTCGGCACATTGATCGCGGTCGCGCCTTTCGAGGGCATCTCTGAGATCGTCTCGGTTGAGGTGTTCTGGGCGCCTCCTGGATTTACGGTGGCTAAGCCCGGTGTGTCGTGCGGTTGGATGGAGATCGGAATCAACCAGTACGTCGGTGTGCGGGCCAACCTGATCACGAGCAATGAGATCCACATCGAGATTGGCAATGTCGGTTTGACTAAGTTGCAGGACGCTCTTCGGAACTACATCACCGCCCGGTTCACCGCCGGGAGCGTGACCTGGGATTCTGCGTCCGGGGACGGTAATACTCCGAGGAATGGTGAGCTATTCATCAAGGTGGTGGGGGTGCGAGGATGAGACTGACCGTTGGGGACAAACTGTCGCTCGATTTCCGTGGGGAAGTGACCGTTGATCTGCGTACGCTGACGGGTGTCGTGACGCGACAGCTATTCATGAAAAATCACATCAGCGACAGCGCGATAGACATTTTGCTGGGGCTGCTCGGTCGAGATCTCGACGACAAGGTCATCTCGGTTATTGCGATCGGGACGGGGGGAGACATCAATCCCGCCACAGGCCTCGACACGGGCGCACGCTTCGCCCCACTTGACACGGAAACGGAGCTGCGGCAGTCCATCTTCGGGGCTCCTGTGGCGCATGTGGAAACAGACTCCATCAACAAGCGGATCACCTACACGGCGGTCATCAAGACGGAGAACGCCAACAGCGACTCCATCAACGAGCTCGGCCTTCTATCCGAAGACGGCACGATGTTCTCGCATTTCGTCACGCCGGCCGACCCCGGATCGGGCCGAGCTACGAAGTACGAGAAGACTGACCTGCTCTACATGGTGGTGCGCTGGAAACTCATTCCGACGATCAGGAGGAGCTGATGTTCCTACTGGAAGTCAGCCCGGCGATCATCAAAGTCGCCAAGAAGAAAAAGAAGAAGAAGCGGAAGGATAAGCAGCTTCAAGCCGACGTGCTCAAGGCTGTCCTCTTCTCTGCTCTCCCGTTGCCGATGGCCACCGCGGCGGACATCGTTGCCCATCGTGCGTCCACCGCGAAGAATAAGGGTCTCTACCTCAAGGTGATCGAAGAGGCCAAGCGTCGAGGAATCTCTGTCCGAAAGTGGCCCAAGAAGGCGTTGTGGCGTAGGATGGCGCAACGAGGTGGCTTCGCCGAAGGGGCGCAGATAACAACGCCGGACATGTCCCATACGTTCAAACCGGGAGATCCAAAAGATCCGGCGAAGAACATACGCATTTTCTCTCCAGAGGTTATGACAGCCGGCGAGACATCCGGAAAGACGATTATGTGGCCGCCCTCGGGAGAGAGTCCGGGCCTGACATCGCACGAACTGGGCCATACGGAACAGCGGCGCCAGAGCGGCTGGCTTCAGAAGCTGTTGCCGGCTCTAGGCAGCATGGGGGCGTTGGGTGGCATGTACGGTGCGTCTCAAGCAAAGACGCCCGAGGGGGCGCAACGTGCTGCGTTGATCGGGGCGGGAATCGCGGCTATACCGGGTGTGGCCAATCTCGGTCGTGAGGCGGGCGCGTCCTACCGTGGATTGAGGACATTAAGAGGACTTGGAGCAACGAGAGGTCAGATGCTCGCCACTGGTTTGACTGAGATGGCTCCGTCATTCCTGGCGTCAGCGGCAAGAAGCGCGGTTCTTCCCCTTGCGGCTTATTTCGGCGCAAGAGCGTTGGGTCCTCGAAGGAAAAGAAAAAAGAAAAAGGAAAAGAAGTGACCATCGAGAAAACAGCACTGGAGATGAGCATGATCCCTCTTCTCTTGGGAGGGGCCGCGGCCGGCGTTGCCGTGTACGACACGATCCGTAGCAAGCTCTTTCCAACGATGTCCCTCGATGACGTGGCTGGTGAAGGCAAGGAGCGCGTCAAGTCTCGAGCCTGGGTCACGGCTACGCTCAAGAAGAAACCTCTGAGGAAGCCGCCGATCGTCGTGACCACCGACCAGGACCTCGTCAAGCTGTTGAAGGTAGTGAAGATCCCTCCAGATAAGAAGCGCAAATTCTTGACGATGGCGAGAGGTATTATCAGACATAGCCTCAATGCTCTGGCTGTACGTGTCGGGAAGACTGACATCCTCGTATTGCCTGAGAAGGCAGCGAAGGCGATGGTAGAGCACGAGATTGGTCACCTGCGTGACATCGAGGCCGGTAAGGACACAGGGCGTGGTGGGACGCTCAGTCGGTTGGCTCAGCTCGTGTGGAAGCCCGAGTACAGTAAGAAAGTCATCGAGCCCGAGGAGAGGGCCTGGAAATATGTCCGGGGACGCAAGGAAGTAAAGGAACGTGCGGTGGGCACTTATAAGCGTGGTTTCCATCAGAGGAGAGCCGACCTGGCTGGAAAGGCAGCTCTCGCCGGTTTGGTGGGGTACAGCCTCATGCGGATGCTCAAAAGGAGCGGTAAATGACGCAGAACATTCTTCACAAATACCACGGCCTGGACACAGCTAGGCTGCACAACCGTCGTTTCATCGAGACGGTCCACGCCGGCGTGTACTCGGGCTTCAAGCTCAGAGTAAACGCCGGCTTCCCCGATCGGCTCGACATCGTGCGCGGTACGGCCTTTCGTTCGGTGCTGGTCACGTCCGAGGGCGTGATCATCGAAGAGACGAACGACATGCCCAACGAAGTGCGGATCCTGCCGGCTGACTCATTGCGTACGCGTATCGACCTGGTCGTGTGCGAGTACGAGTTCACACCCGACACGAGTGTGCCGGCCACGTACAAGGTCATCCGTGGCCAGAATCAAGAGAACATCGTCGCCGCCCCGGTGATACCCAGCGTAGAGAACGACTTCCAGGTCGCACTCGGTTGGGTGTTCGTGAGGCCGCAGCAGGCTTCCGGTGGCTCTGCGCAGGTGCGCGTGGACCCCGAGGACGTCATTCAAGGTCCTGAAGCAGACTTCGTGCAGGCTGAGGACATGGGGGCGCTCAAGCCGAAGATCGACTTCGCAAACACCAAGCGCATCTTCGTGTACCCGGGGATCTTCCCCAACGCCGACAAGTCATCCATCATCCGGTGGATGGGCGGCTATTCTGAAGAACTTGACGACACTACGATGACCGAGGGGGAGACCAGGTACTTCTTGTTCGGCATCACGGACGACCGTGTAGTGAGCGTGGTGAGTTCTTCGTCCGACCCGGATGCGTTGGGGGGTTACGGCATCGACACGTTGCCGTTGTGCGTGGGCACGGCTATCAAGGCGAGTGGATCAGCGATGCTCACGTCTCTCGAGGACGTTCGTTTCCCCTTCGCGCGTCAGCTCACTCCGCATTACGAGCGCACCAGCTACAACATGGAGCTCGTCACGAGCGTCTTCCAGAATGTGCGGGTGGACGTGTTGGAGAACACGGATCTCATTGATCTCGATACGGTGGGCGGTCCGACAGGGTATGAGACGCTGCTCGAGGCGTACATCGACCGAGCGGACACGAGCCTCACCTTCAATTGGATCGGAACCACCGACCCAGACGCGGACGTGACCGTAGTGACCGAGAATCTCTTGGGCGGGACGCCAATCTCCACGGTCACGCACTTCATGATGATCGTGGACTCCGACGTGCCCAATCTTTCCTTCGATTACTCGACGGTGAGCAAGTATTCGGGCTTCACGAACCAAGGATTCCTGTCGAACACCATAGTGACCATCCCGTCCGGGGGTGGAAACCGTCTCTACATCAAATTCACGATCCCGAAGGACGCATTCATCGTCAACGACGCGCAAAAGCTGTTCAGTTACGGCGCGTACGTCAATTTGGACCCCGAAACACTGAATCAGCGGGTGATCGCAGAGCTCGGAGTGGGCAATTTGCTCTACTCCACCCCCAATCTCATCTCAAACGGCAATTTCAGGTGGTGGGGAAGGAACGACGAGAACGATATCGAGCCCGACTCGAACAATCCGGCCGACATTCGGTACGCTGTGAGTGTGGACGAGGCAGACATCGACTCTGGGACTGATGTTTTCGCCGCAGACGGGTGGCAATTCACCAAAATCCAGTTCGAAGGCGCTTCGAGGAACATCCGAAGGGTGATTTACAGCGAATCAGCGCTTTCAGCCGGCATTACGGACGCAATCGACACCTCTTTGTACTGGGAGGGGGCCGGTGGGGCGCCTGGCTTCGTCAATTATCTCGAGTATCGAGTGCCGGTGGTTGCTGAGATGCAGGGACGGAAGATCACCTTCGCCATCGACTACAAGGCAACGGCCCGGGAAGCCATTGGTGTGGCCATCGCCTTCTACTCGAGGGATGAGACCGGCGTCTTCACCCTCATTAAACGAGACGAGAAGGGCGCCACCACGTCCGAAGGCACGCTGCTCGTCGAATCGAGCATCGGTATCGCCGAGAACGTGTACGCCGTGGGTTTCATCGTCATCTTGCGACAGACTACAGGCGTGTCCGAGACCTACGTGCGCAACGCGAGGGCGGCCGTGGGTTCGTACTCGACTCTCCCGTACACGTACGACCCCTTCGCGCCCACCAAGCTCCTGCCCTACTACGAGCGGGGGCGCGTGATCTCGTCCGGGAGAGTGCTGGAGGGTGACGACGTATCCGCCGGCGCACAGTTCGGAGGAATGAAGTACGTCGGCTTGAGCAAGGACGGTGCCCTCGTCGCACGACAGGTGTCAGGCACCGAAGCCAACCGTTCTCAGAACGTGGATCAGATCACATTGACGGCGACTGCTCAAGGATTGGTGGCGACCGGACGTGCTATTTCGTCCGGTTTCGTTAAACTAGACCTTGAGTGGGAAGTGTTCCCGTTGTTCCCCATCATCGAGTGAGGCTGACACATGCCCTTTGCAAAACAGGTGACAGTAGACGGCGAAGCCGTCAACGGACTCTTCGAGAAGGTCTCGACCGAAGGCGACGTCCATCGCTTCGCAAGCGCCGAGACAGGTAAGAGCCAGATCGTCGGACTCGCCGATGTATCCGGCAACCTCTCGTGGGGTGCGGACTATGTCGACGTGACACTCGACTTCAACTACCTCATGGGCGTGAAGCAGCTTGAAGTGGAACTCGTGAACGCCGTGACCGGTAAGCTTGAGGCTATACCGAGTCTAGCCACAATACATGCAGCCCTCACACGTAGTGGGGCAAACTTTCCTCCGTCCTTCGACCCGAGTGAAGCCGCACTCCTTTACTTCGACGAAGTGGACACCGACGTAGTCCGTGTCTACCACGTAAGCAGTAGCTACATAGTTCGCTTCCGCGTACCGCACACATCCACACCGGCCGAGATGAGCCAGAAGGTGATCGTGCTGCGCCAAGGCGACCAAGTGGCGGTTGAACTCCTGGGTGAAGGTGATGGTGTTCTCCTCAGAGCTCCCAACGGTTCGCGTGGGTTGCTGAGGATGGACAACAACTTGAAGCTTACTGTGCTTCCGCGATAGTGACTGCCGCGCGGTTGCGCGATAACATCACCAACGCGAAGGGCACTCTTTAGGAGAGACGTCGTATGAAAAGAACAGGAGACACAGAAGATGATGATGTGAGAGACGGGATGAATCGTGAGGGACGAAAGATTCTTGAGGTCATTAGGGAGCGTCTCGGCGTTGGGAGCGTGGATGACGTTCCGGTGACGACGATCATTGAACCTCCCGTGATCGGGGGTCTTCTGCATGTGCCCGTTGGACACGGGAAGGTCATCTCGCTGAACATCATTCCGCCGTTCATTCGGTGCGCCTACGGTCCCGTGGAGACGATCGACCTCGGACAGGACGGTAGCCTGGATCTCATCGTCGATGTTGTGAAGGAGTGTATCGCTTGGCATGCGGCATACGAGGGAGACATTGACGACGCTGAATGTCCGGTTTGCCCGCTGAGGTCCGGGTTTTATGCCCGAGGTGAGGCCCCTAAGGAAGGGGGGCTGAGGTCGGGAGTTACAGTCGTGTCACGATGCAAAGACAGCGGGGATCGAATCTACAAGCCGCTTTTGCGTGTGCTCGGTGGATTCTGGGAACAGCACAAGAACCTTTGTATGGACTGTGGAACGGAGTCTCCTTCCTTGCGTCAGGGCGATGAATTGACTCGCTGGTACTCTGATCATCCTTGCGCCCAGACCAAGGCCACTGCTCCAGCAGTCAAGGGAGAAGACAGTTTCAAGACAATTCTGAGGGACATGCGTAACCCCAATGTGGCGCATGTTCGTGTCATTGCAGAGTTCATCCTCTTTCGGCGTGTTGCTGTCGGAGAGGGTTCGATGAGCGACGGCGAGCTCATCCACGCTCTGTACGACTATTACCCGGGAGTACCGTTCAATCGTATACAGCAGATCGTGAACGAAGCTCTTGAGAATATCTCGACGGTCGCGGCGCTCGTGGGTGACTCGTGTGACTGTCCCGTTCCATCAGGAGAAGAAGGTAATGAATAACGAAGTGTTCATCATGAGTTTCATGGATGAGTTGGAGAAGGCAGCAGTCGTAGGCCAATCATTGAGCAGGTCGCAAAGGGCAGGTCCTGGCTACGATCTACCGCGTAAGGCACTCGCAGACTTCGTGAGATCCTCCAGGAAAACGGAAACGAAGTCGAAATCTCGTCTCCAACTTGCGGGAATGCGTGGTATAGCTGAGGCAGCTTCGAAGAAACGTGGCAATGTCGGGATGGCTCTGTCAAGTATTAAGAATCTGATCAAGCAGAAGTATCGTGATGCCAAATTCTAGGTGAGTGGAACGATCGGTGGACGATGACAAGCACAAGACTATCGGGAAGAAGCTGCTGGCGACTGAGCCACGGCCGAGTCTTCGTCGACGGATTGTCGAACGAGTGCAGCGTTTATTGAAACGGTTCAAGAAACAGTGTGAAAGGAGACGTCATGGTTAAAGTAACAATCGAACAAGAAGACGGCACGGAGATTGTGTTTGGCGAACTCGATCACGTGAACATTTCGCAACGACGCCCTGCTGAGATCATGAGGAATCGTGACGGGAGTATCGCCAAGATAGCGCCGGGAAGGATTACCACACTGTCTATCGTCGGCGTATCTGAGAGGAAGAAGAGATGAACAAGACCGTTGGGATAGGCGATGTCGTTCGGGGCCGCAGTGCCTCGAGTCCAAAGATGACCGTGGAGCATATCCCGTTCAACGGACGTGTGGCCAGGTGTGTCTGGTTCGAAGGACCTGTCTTTCATCACGGGACATTCTACATCTCTCAGATTGATAAGGTGAAGCATGCCTGAAGAAGACTACAGGATGCGCGCGTGGATGGCGCAAGGAAGCCCGGAGGAGTCTCGCATAAAGGCGAGAGAGATCACGTTCATTGGTATGCGCGTGATGGACGGACGTGAGTACTGTCTGCTCAGCGCAACGCAGATGTGGAGCGACTGGTATTTCATGGAATTGGACGCAAAGAATGCTGGGCCGCTTGGCACAGCCAAGGGAACGCAGATGAAGCTGCTCATTCCTTACAGCGAGGTGCTGGCGTTTCTGAAGCACATCGAGCAACAGGCCGAGGCTGAGCTGAGCGTTCTTCGGAACAACGAGCCGAGTGTTGAACAAGGCAGTATTCCTGCGTAGGTTCGTCGAGGAGTTGTCGAAGACGGCAGCGCTTGATCATGACTATCGATAGAGGCACGACAATGGCCCTGAGCAAAGCACGACTACCGCTAGTCCTCAAGCGAGGCAAAAGAATCGGCGGCGGCCCCGTTGATGCCGTGGGCGGATCTGTCCTGGGCGGCCATGACCCCGCGAAGGCGCTGTTCAAGGCCGGCGACGATAAGGACACGAGCGGCCTCGCTCCTTCCGAGAAGTCTGTCATCGAGTTCCTTCGTAAGAACCCACGCCCTAAAGACACGCAGTTCCACGAGTGGGCACAGGGCAAGGGCGTCAACGTCCACAAGGCAGAGGCTACGGCGTACGGCATCCTCTCCGATCTCCTGACTAAAGGACGGTCGAAGGGCAAGCATCCTGCTGGCATCGCCGACAAGGACGTGAGCGGCGGTGTGAAAATCGAAGCCGAGCACACCCCCAACAAAGAGATCCAACGGAAGATCACCGACGACCACAACACCGAACTCAAGAAGTACTACGACAAGAAGACGGGGTTACCAGCCATGGAGAAGAAGCTCGAGAAGGCGGCGGCACTTCCCGGTACGTTCAGAGACACGGCGATGTCTAAGATGAAGAAAGCCACCATCGTGAAGCCCACGGGCGCACTCCGCTCGAACCTAGGCCCGATGCCGAAGAAGGCTGCGTTCATGGAAGGCTTCCTCGACGAGTTGGAGAAAGCAGGCGCCAAGATCAGTTCGAAGCACTATTATGACGACGGTCAGGATCGTCTGATCAAACCCGGGGATCCTGACTGGTCGGACAGCAAATACCGCAGATTCTGGGCCACATACAGGCGGCATGTTGTGGCGCCTGAGGGTCTTGACAAGGAGTTGAAGAAGCGAGCGATGGAAAAGGTGGCGGGGCCGCCCACGCTCGCCAAGTTGCGCCGAGCCTACCCAAAGGGTAAGGTGAAGCCGCCCACGGTGGCCGACCCCGCGGCTGCGACGAAGAGACTCGGTGGTGACTTTCCAAAGGCAGCAACGCTGTCTGGTCGAATCAAATACAAAAACCTAAGGTTGGTTACGAAAACAGGAGGGGTCATGGATCCATTGACGAAAGCGTTCTTCATCGGCTTGACCGATGAACTCGAGAAGAAGGCCGGCTGCGACACGCCGGGTGAGAAGATCCGCAGCAAAGGCAAAGGCCGCGGGTTGGTCATCGGAAAGGGGAAGGGGCCGCTCGGCATCCCCAAGCGGGCCATGGACGACGGTGCGGGCGCTCCCACCGCTCTGGGCCGCTCCATCCGGGGGAAGATCCAGGCTGCCAAGGCGGATCCGTCCACCAAAGCCAATCCCAAGGACACGGGTCCTAAGGGATCGGGGCTCCAGGATCCTCGTGCGCAGGCCATGAAGGGCCGTGGCTTCGGGAAGGGCGCCGGCACTCTCTCCAACGCGCTCTTCGAAAAGGTGACGGGAAAGAAGAAAAAGAAGCTCTTCGGCAAGGGCGGGCTCATTCACGACACCGACAAGGACAGCAAGAAGGCCATGAAGAAGAAGGCCGACGAAGCCTTCATCGGAGGGTTTGTCGAAGGTCTGGGCAAGGACGCAGCCACGGCTGTTCCCAAGACTCAGCCAAAAGCCGTCCGTGATGAGGTGGCCGGGACTCTCAAGGGGCTGCGAACCCCGCTCCACAAGAGGCTCTTCAAGGACCCAGAGGGCCAGATGGCGAAGGGATATCGGCGCACGCTGCAATCCGCGTACAAGTAAGGTGGCTGCATGGGCATCAGTAGACACTACGGAGATGTCCTGAGCGTCCCTAATCTGTTCAGAAACGGCGGGTTGGACTTTCAGGACCCCGAAGGCGCCATCCCGCCTTTCTATTCGTTGGGTGGGGCGGTCAAGCCCGGACTACTCCCGGGTGTGGTCAACACGTGGGAGCAGGTCTTCGGCGAGGTCCCCGACGTTGCGGGCTCGCCCTTCAACTACCTCAAGTTCAGCTTGCTCAAGAGTGACCCAGTCACGGTGGGCCAGGACCTCACACTGGCCTTTGGCGCCGTGTTTGACCACGTCGTCCCCATCGACCCGGGGGAGCTGTCTCCTTACGGCTACCAGGCGACGGAGGGCAACCTCGTCTACCAGGGGCCTGTGACCATCTCCTTCTCGATCCGTGTCCTACAAGGAGAGATTAGTGTCGGGTTCACGAGGAACAACAACGTCGACGATCCGGCTGACGAATACGAAGAAATAGATTCTTCGTTCTCCAGCAAGACGTGGAGACGCTATACTGGTACGTTCGAGGCCGACAACGTGCGTCTCGGTGTGGTGGCCGCGCAGTTCCAGCGCAAGGGCCGGGCCCAGGCCGTCGAGGTTCACATCGGCAACATGATGCTTTCTACAGGAGCTTACGATGCCCTGCCCTACACCGGAGACCCCTCAGCCGCTGTCTTCCCCAGAGGAGCCATCGTCATGTGTATGGGGACCGTCGCCCCTCCTGGATTTACTCCCGTTGCTCAGGATGACGTATTTCCAAGAGAGGGAGTTCCAGGAGAAGAGGGGGGCGCTCGATATCACACTCATGAGCTCACGCAGACGATGGATCCGCCAGCAGGGTGGCCGAGACGCTCGCTACTCGCTAGTGACGAGAGTAAGGTAGTTCCTGGGATGGAGCCTGACACGGATTCTAAGGCTGACGCTGCGGACGACCACGAACACCCGTTGACCAGCGACGTGGGGGCGAACAACACCGAACCTATCCATCGAAGCTTTCTTTTTTGTAAACGAGTATGAGCACCGTACAAGACATCAGCAGCGCTGACTCCCTCATCCCCAACGGGAACTTCGTGCAGGGTGTGGCGTACTGGAAGCCGGATGTGGATGCGGACGGGCAGGTCCTTCAGCACTTGGTCTTCCGGACGAATCCGGATCACGAAGTGGACGTGACGCTCAAGCGCGGCGAGCCCAAGTACGGGATGCAGGCTTCCGAATCCGTCAACTGTCGGCTCAATCGCAACGACCTGTTCACCTACCCAATCCTTCGCTACATGCCGGGGATGACGGCTGTCCCCATCAAGAAGAACGCGATCCTCATCACGCAGAAGAACGACGGAGACTTCTGGGTCGAAGATGTGGATTGGGCCACAGCGTACACGGCGGTGCTCGACGACACGGGTCGCATGAGCATCGTCATCGACAAGTCGGTTGTGATTCGCAGGGACAGTGTTCTTGTGTGGATCAGACCGGATGGTTCTCCGATGGAGGTCGTGGTCCAGTCCGAGGACCGGCTGGCTGCCGGGGTGGACTACAGGGCTTTCCAAGTAGTGCGTCGAGACGGGCAGCCCATCACGTCGTTCGATACCGGCAGTACAACGGAGGATCCCGCGGGCAACAGCATCGCCCATTTCGTAGTTCGGTCGAGGCCGCAGAAGGGCAGCACGCTTACGATCTGGGCCGCGGACGACACCTACTCGGGTCACTATGTCATCAGTAAGGTGACCGACGAGGATATCGTTGCCGTCCCTGAAGACCAGACGCTCGCCCTCATCGCTGAAGATGGGGACGTTGGGGGCCTCGTCTACACGCGGGACACGGAAGCGGACGCCGCCTACACGCTGCGCGTCTTAGACGGCACGTTGTCCGTGAGCCCCGGCGACTACTTCATCTCGGCCACGCCGAACTGGGGATACGGCCGAGTCATGTCTGTGACTACGCAAAGCGGCGTTCAGGTCATCTCAGTCTCCAAGGACGGTCATCCGCTTCCTGTCACGGGGCCCGGGACCACGAAGGCAATCACCGGATGGGCCTTCGCGCCTGCGATCCAGATGGCCTTGGAGGTCCCCATCGTCGGATGTCGCTATGACCTTACGCTCGCTTTCACGGCATTGGCGTGGAGCGAGTGGACGATCGAGCTCCAGTTCATCAAGGAGGAGGGCGCGTCTCAGGGGCTGATTCAGATCATCGATTCGATGTCCTTTGAGCAGGTCCGGCTCTTCCCCGTGAGCGAGGGCTCGTCCTATGATCGATATATCTATCGTCTCAAGTCGGACAGGCCGCTGCCCATTCCAGGCATCCCACGCGTCAGACTGACCAAGGAGCGCGGGGCCGCCACGATTAAGGTCAGCCACTTCCTTATGTACCGAGGCAACTTCACGGGAAGGGCGGACAGCAGCGAGGCTCTGCCCGCAGAGTATGAGCAACTCGAGTTCACGGCCGCTCCGGACGGGGGCCTGGTGCCCAAGGGCATAATCGTCGCCTACACGGGAGGAACATCCTGTCCCCCGGGCTATCGGGAGGTGGTGGGCTATCCTGGAGACGCTGTTTCTCCGTCGAATGTGATCTTCACCAGAGATGAGCTCGACTACCAGACAATCGGTTACGACGCCACTAAGGACGTGACGACGCTGCTCCTCAATGACGACCAACTGCCGATTAATGTGGTCAGTCAGGACAGTTTCTCGTCCTACCCGTGGTCGTCCTCGCGCGTTCTTGTTGAGATATTGAAGCGCGATACGCCGGCGCCGCCGCGGTATCGGTTGCGCTTTAAGATCGATGGAATTCGTGTTACGCTCATCAATCGTCGTCTGCCGAAACCGCCACCCAGACCGCCCCGATTCGAATACGTGAACATAGGGCTGCTCAAGCCGGCCATCGTGCCTGGCATGTTCCTTCAAGTGGTGACTGAGCCCTCTAAAAGCGGAGGCTTCTACAGTCAGTGGCGTGAAGAGCCGGATCAGATCCTGAATTGCCTGATTGTGGGCGTGCGAATAGCTCCGGAGTTCGTCGCATACGAGGAGGGCTCGAGCGCCGACCCCACGAGTAACCCTAAACAGTCCTACCCGAGCAGTTACAAGAGCTTGGCTACGGACTTGAGCTTGTGGGCTGTTTTCTCTTCTCCTTTTGATCTCCTTTCGGCGATTGTAACTCTTAACGAGCTGTACAATAACATTCGTGCTCAGGCTCTTTACGACCCACGTAGGACGGGCGAGCCACTACCGCCAGTTCAGGCGTTTCCGGTCGAGGGAGGTAAGACGGTCACATACTTGGACATCCAGGGAGACTGGCGGACTGCGTTTGAACACGCCCGTAATAAGCCCATGCGGATCATCAAGACGGGCTACCTCAAGATGGATGCAGACGAACCCGGGTTCGCCGAGATCGGTGCAGAAGAACACAACCATCGAATTGAGCCGTCGGACGATCTTCGTTTGATTCGTCCGTCTAATGCCTACGTGCCTAACCTCGACCCCGACAAGAACTATCCGCCAGTTCTGGCAGGACACGGGCACAACTACCTGGGAACGGGGACGTATTCTCGGCCCCGCGCACGTGTCGTTAAGCTCTGTGTGAAAGAATGACAGACATACTCTCAGCAGCGGGCCGCAACCACTCGAACAACTGGTTGAAGAACGGCAACTTCTCCAGGACAGCCCGTCAAGCGGTGGCTAAGAGCTACCCGTCGAGCAAGACGGCTACACCCCGTATAACCATTGCGGACATGATTACGCCCGTGGACGTGTCGATATTGGTGGGCGCAACCCCCGTGTCGGATGCGGTCGGGAACTGGTCGATCTCGGGTGACAAAGACAATGCGGGCGCTGTCGATATGGACCCGATCGACGCTGTGACCGGAGTGCGCCTACGCTCTTTCGACAGCGGCCGTCTCTTGCGCGTGACGTTCTACGACGACGTGACCGTCACGCTCGAGCAAGAGATCGAAGTCATCAATCAGTTTCGCGGGATGCCGGCGACCTTCGCTTTCTCGGCTGTGAAGATCGAGGGTGAGGTTCGAGTGTGGCCCGAGTTCGATTTTGGTTCCAAGACCGTGAGCAGCTACCCGTTCTTTGCCAGCCAGATCGGATCCTATCGTCGCATTATCCACGGCCTCAACGAGTGTCCGTTGGACATGGAGAAGATTGTGGTTCGGCTGAGGGTTAGCGGTCGCAAGGGCCAAGCAATCGGCATCGCCGGATGCTCCTTTGCGTTGGGTCGTTTCGACCTATCGTTACCGTACTCGGAGAACCCAGGCGATGTGGCGCTCCCTCGAGGAACGGTCATCTTGTGGGAAGGCGACGAGCCGCCCCCGGGCTTCCGGGCGCTCCCCGAAGCCGACGAGAAGATGCTCTATCAGACCTTCGGAGACCCCAACGTACTAAGCGGTGGGCGAGAGGAGTTCCCGGAGTCGGAGGGCGCCCTGTTCGCCAACAAGGATCCCGAGACAAGGGAGACTCTCGGGGACGACCAGCACTTCCTCCACCAACGCGCCGGCATGGTCGGCGAACCGGCAGAGTCTTTCCCGAGCGATGATCCAGACGTACAGCGGCGCATCCAGTCTCCGGACTTCAACGACCACGGTATTCCTGTCGGACCGGGCCCCACATGGGCTACGCGGGATATGTCGCTAGTGTGGTACGATGGGCAACCCGGCGTCGATTTCCCGGGCATGAATCCGTTGAATCCGAAAGAGGTGGAGGATTTCAAGAGGAGCTCGCAGCAGAACGAGGTCCTCCCCGGGGGCGTCGAGACGTACTGGCCTGACGCGCACAAGCACACGTTTCAACCCGTGAACGCTGTTGTTCTTCCACCGTACACATCATTCCGTTTTTGTGAGAAAATATAGGAGGCCCGATGAGCACCGTAACGGACATCATCAAAGACGGGGTGGATCGTATCATGATGGCCATGGCCGAGGGCGTCTTCTCGAAGAAGGACCTCGAGATGGTGAAGAAGGTGTTCGAGGAGAGCATCGTGATCACTGATAAATGTCTGGCCCGAGGCCCCAACGTTACCCCGAAATGAGTACCTTCGGCGAAGAACTCCGTTCTCTCAGGGATCTGCTCGCAGAGCAGGGCATTGAGGTAACTTTCGAGCGGTTGGCAATCATTCTCGATGAGGCGGGCGAGAGTGAAGAACACGACTGTGTCCAGTGTCGCAGTGCGTTGCTGGGCCTGTGTTACGGTTGCCTCGTGACGAGGATTCAGGAGGACTTATGAGTATCAGTTCAATGATCGTTGTGGGCTGGAACAAGTACGTACAGCCGTGCTACAACTGGATTCCGGCCAACATCCAAGCACTGTGGTGGATCAAGCATCGGCAAGAGGGAAAGGATATTCTCGAGGTGCTGGAGAAAGCTGCGCCGAACCACCAGGCAATCCATAATTTCTTCGTTCTCAGCAAGTGGAAGTGGCGGAGCGATCCGCTCGGCGGTCTCATCGACTTCACGTCCAAGCGTTGGGTCATCTGCGCCAAGAAGGGCGGCGACTGTGACGACTTTGCGGAGATGTGGCACCACCTGCTGAAGCCGCACGGCGAAGTGGAGTTCCTCATCACGGGCAAGAAGTATTCGTTTCACAAGATGACAATCTTCACGAGCGGGGGCACCTCCCACTTGCTCTCGAACCTCAAGCTGTTTCGGATGGCGCCGGAAGAGAACAAGAAGGATCTCTACAACGCTTTCTACGGCGACGACACGTGGTTCTCGGTGGTGTATTGATGAACAACACGGCTTTCATGCTTGGCTTTCTCAAGGAGGCGGCCCCTCGTTGGATCAAAGAGATTCGGAAGGGGCGGTTGGGTGCCAAGAGTCTGAAGCGGCTCAAGGGCATTTCTGGTGTCCGTGAGGTGAAACGACTCGGTCACGGTGGAGAGCAGATTGCCGATCTGGTCTTCCATCCGAAACACGGCTTATCCGTCAGGAAGACTCCGCTGCTCGCGTCAGGTCATCCTAAGGACGTCGCCTACCAAAGAGAATCAGCACGAAAGAGACTTCGCTTGTGGAAGGACATCTTCAAACACCGAGGTGCAGGCAAGCACTTCGCCCGTGTCCTCGAGGGGAAGGGGCCAGTCAGTATCCACGAGTACATTCCGTCTAAACTCAAGAGGCCCCCTCTGGAACAGCGGGCCGGGAAGTTGCTCAAGAAGATCGAGGCTATGTCCAGTAGTAAGATGAAACGTTTGGGGGTGGATAAGTACTACGAGGGGGGCCATGCAGAGGTCGGCGGTGCGCGACAGAGACGGGTCCTCAAGCATGTTAGCGGACGGGCTCCCCTCCACCCAGAGGCCGAAAAGATTCTCGCTTCTGTCAAGAAGAAGCACCCCGGCCTTCACGATATTCGTCGTCCCAACGTGATTCGCGGAAAGCTGATCGACGTTTCTCCTGAACTCCGACACGTGATTACCAAGCGTCCGTATCCCAAAGGAGTGCAGAGGCGAGGACTCATTGCTTCGTCTCGTCGTGAGTTCCTCGGCGGGAAGGAAAAGCCGTGAACAACACAGCCTTCATGCTCGGGTTCCTGAAGCGTGCTGGCTTTCTGTCCCGTTATGCTCTGAAGCCCAGTGTGAAGCTCTATGCGCATCAGAGTCAAGCCATCGATCAAGTCGAGGAGTCGGGTGGTCGCGCACTTATGGCTCACGGGACAGGAACTGGCAAGACGCTTTCGGCCATTGCTGTCTTCGAGGCTGCCAAGAAGAAGGGTGACGGCAAGATAGCTCTCGTTATTACGCCCGCTTCTCTCCAAAACAACTTCATTTCCAAGGGCGTTCGGAAGTTCACGAACAGTTCGGTCGGGAAGGTGGGCTCTGGCACTGACTACCAGGTCATCTCACTCAACAAGTTCCGCAATGACCCTGACAAATATCTACAGCAAGTGCGTCCGGACACGATCATCATCGATGAGATTCACCGAGCCAAGGATCCTAAGACGAAGACGTACAAGGCGTACATGGTGGCGTCCAAGTTTCCTGGTGTGAAACGATTTCTCGGGCTGACCGGATCGTTTATCTCCAATCATCCTAGAGAGATCGTGCCGCTCTTGGACATCGTACATCCCGGCCACGAGTTTGGTTCTCCTCAGACGTTTGGTAAGAAGCACACGAGGATAAAATATAAGAAGGGCGGTTTCCTAAAGCCGTCGATAGGTCTCACGACACTGAAGAACAAGCCGATTCTCGGAAGGAAGCTTCGTGGGAAGCTCCATTATATCGAGCATGAGGATGTTGCTGAGAATATGCCGAGAACACGCACAGAAGAGGTGCACGTTCCCATGTCGGAGGAGCAAAACAAGCTCTATCAGTTCGCCCTTGGGCGGCTCAACGCTGTAGCGAGGTCTCGGATCCGGGCGGGTCTTCCTGTCAATCAGCGTGAGGCCACGCACATCTTTAGCGCTATCTCCAAGGCGCGGCAGGCGTCGAACTCCATTGCGACACACTCAGAGATGTCGCTACGTGATTCGGCCGAGGCTACTCCTAAGATTAAGCGAGTCCTCGACGACGTGCAGAAACATGTGAAAGCTAAACCAGACAATCAGGCGGTCGTCTACACAAATCTCGTGCGAGGAGGGGCCGACGTCCTTGAAGCCGGTCTTCTTGGCCGCGGTCTACGGCCCGGGCTCTACTCTGGAACAAACAGGAAAACACGGGATAAGGATTACGAGGACTTTTTGAAGGGCAAGCGGCGTGTCATGGTCCTCACTCCTGCCGGCGGTGAGGGGGTGAGCCTTGATAACGCAACATTCTTCGGGGAAGTCGATCGCCACTACAATCCGGAGAGGAATGACCAGGCTATGGCGCGCACAGTGCGGATGGGCGGCCTGGCTCATCGCGCCCCGAAGAATCGCGTCGTCCAGGTGAAGAGGTACTACTCCGATCCAACGACTTCGTGGTTTCGGCGACTTCTTGGCGGCCGAGAGGTCGGTATTGACGAGTGGATCCGAAACGTCGCTCTTGAGAAAAAGCGTCTCAACGACGAGATGCGAGCTGTCGCTCGCAAGCAGAGGACGTAGTGTACTTTCGTAGGAGATAGCAGGGGTGAACAACACGGCATTCATACTAGGGTTCCTGGAGAAGTTGGGATACGACACGAAAGGACACCCTAAGTTCAAGGACTTCAAGAAGAACAAAGTTCCTCTCACGCCTGAAGAGCGTGCTTTGGTGGTGAAGCGAAAGGCCGTGTGGAACTTTCACTTCGGGAGAGACGGAAAGCGGAAGAGGACGCCAGCCGTGGGCAAGGCTGTCATCAACGGCAAGACCTGGTACGAAACGCATACGCATCGGGCGGTCAACTACGCCCCTACGCTCAAGGGAGCGATAGCCCGTTACCACGCCTTCATAAAGGGGACTGCATAGATGATCGTTGGGTTGTGCAGAAGACTGTTGCGGTGTCCAGCCACACCAGCAGTGGGTTCGGAAAAGCGCGAGCCTTTGTTCGAGATCTTGAGTATCAAGGACTGGGACGACAACCGGTCTAAAGTCACCATACGCAATTCCAAAGGAAACAAGCATATACTCCTGGTCCGCAAGAGATCTATGCTTGACTCGTAACCTTGATCTGTAAGAAAAGACGCATGACGAATCAGGACGGGGACTTCCTGGGAGATCACATTTGGATCTGGTGCCCAGGGTGCAAGGAGGCGCACGCCATTCGCGTGAACGCACCCCCGCCAAACAAGGGCTGGACATGGAACGGCAGTCTCGAGTCACCGACTTTCACGCCTAGTCTGAACGCAACGGTGAAATACGGTGAGCCCGGGAAACCAGACAGGGTGTGCCATTCATTCATAAAGGAGGGAAAGATTCAGTTCCTCGGCGACTGTACTCACGAGCTGAAGGGGCAGACTGTACCTCTCCCTGAACTACCCGATTGGCTTGCCGAAGAATAAAGGCATTTCCTGATGTACCGTTACGTCTACTTCTACATCGATAGGTGCGCTTACTGTGAGCGCATCCTTCCGGAAATCGTTGATTTCTTCAGTACCCGGGGTATACCCTTGGTGATTCGTAAACCAACAATAGTGGAGAGGCCCTCCATTAAAGGGTATCCGGCACTTATGGTTCACGGCGAGCCGCCGGTGCTTTTGGTAGGAACACAGATTCTCGACAGGCTGAGGGACTTCCCGGAGTTGCTGAATGGACGCGCTGACAATCGTTTCCCAGAGTCTTCCGCCGATAATGGCGACTCTTCCCTATAGCTTTCAACTCCAAGCACTTGGGGGTGTTCCTCCCTACGCCTGGACGATCGTTGGAGGCTTCGGGACACCGCCCGCGGGCTTGAACCTCGTCGGCGACACACTCACCGCCTTGGCCGGCGCCGTCAGTGAGAGTGAGGTGGGGGCCCACACATTTCGCGTCAGAGTCACGGACGCGGCGCTCACCTCAGTGAACGCTGATGTGACCATGGACGTGCGGCCGTACGGTTTCACGCGCGCGTACGACTTCCTGCTTGATCCGCAGGTGTTCTCGCTCATCCAGGCGTATCTGAGCGGCAATCAGACGCCCGAGAAGGTGCAGAAGCACTTCTTCCGAGACATCTCAACTTCGATCGGCGAGTACTTTCTCCACCTATCGAGGGATGTTCTCGTTGAGGACTGGCTCGGCTTGTTCCCGTTTCACGTAGCCGCAGACGAGGGGCTGCGCGATGTGCTCGACAGCGTGGCCAATGATCTTCTCTTTTTCGCCAACCCGCTGAAGCTTCGTGTGACGAGTGTGGTCCCCGGGCCCGGCGCGCTTCAAGTCACGTACACACTTCCGAGTACCGTCGGCGTTTTCATCGGCAGGAACGGCGAGACTGACGCGGGCACCGCCCGTAAATGGTTCCGTCTTGTGGACTGTGACAGCGAAGACGAGCCTGAAGACGGGGACGGGAATCCTCTCGTCATCATCACGGTCTCAGACGCCAACAGTGTGGAGATCAACCCGAACTCGAACGCTTATCAGTCGGACACGGACGGCTTTCACACTGGGAAAGACGGTGTAGGGACACCCATCGGCTACGATCTCACGATCATCGTTGAGTACGTGCCGAACCCGAGTAACAAGATCCCGCCCACGCCCTGGTGCATGCGCTACGGCGAACGCGCCGAGCTGCATGAAGTGTCTCCTGAAGCCTTCATCAAGTTCGGGAACGTCTTGGGAGAGGTGGACGCAGACGTCATCGCTCTTATCAAGAGCGCGCCGTTCGTTGGCGGCATTCGTGTCGGTGAACGCGTGGTGAGACCCAGCTCAGACCAGGAGATTGTCTTCCAAGGCCAGAACGGGTTGAACATCGAAGCCGATGTGGTCAACAGCCTCATTCGGCTGGTAGCTCCGGACAGTGTCCGCACGATTAACCAAGTGCCCACCGCCGGGGCGGGCGATCTCGAGATCCGGGACGGCGAGTTCATTGAAGTCGTATCGGAGGTGAACGAAGGGCATCTGACCATCAAGACGGTCATCCCTCTCCAAACTCGAGGGGATATCGTTCCCAAGGGGCTCGTCTCCGAGGGCGACTACGGCAAGCTCCTTCAGCTTGTAGGCGCGCGCCTGATTCGTATGCACCGGCACTCAGGTCTCGACGTTTCGATCGGGGAGCCCGACGACGGCTTCACCGACGGCTACATACCACTTGACGCGGACGGCACCTTGCCGGAGACCCTCGACAGGATCAACGAAGCCATGCTCGTTCTGGCGGGCGGCGTCCCCATCGTTCAGGATCTGGACGGCGTGAATCTTATCGAGGTTGCAAACATCTCACGCGATCGCGGCTTCCTGGCGCAAGACGCCGGCATCACATACGAGGGTGTGTTCCCATCAGGGAGCGAGGCGCCTTACGTTTATAACGACGCCGCGAACATCTCAGGCAGCCTACCGATGCAGTCCGCGACCGCCATCGAATTCGGCGATGTGATAGGGACGGCGCCCGGTCCTGCCGATACTCTGGAAATCTGGGTCAACGGAAGTCTCCTGGAGTCGTGGACGCTCGCCACCGCGGCGCCCATTGTTGCCACGTCACCGGGCGGCTACATGGAAGTTACGAGCGTTCGAACGGTTGGTGCAGCCGGGGACGCTATTCGCCTTCAGGGCAACGTAGACCCTTCGGACGTATCCGTGATCGCCCTTCTTGTCCGGGGCTATAACTACTTCGAACTGAAGCACGTTGACACTGGCGGCGTTGTGTCCTACACGAGCCAGCCCTTCAAGGTCTTTTTGGACCCCACAGTCCCGTCGTCGGGTGGCATCGCTCTTCCGGTTACGGTCTTCGGGGACGCCCCGGGCAAGCATGTGATTCTCTCCGGTGTAGATCACTACTCGGGCGACAACGAACTGCTCGTCGACTTCACAGGGAACAACACGTTCGAAGACACCTATTTCCAGAAGCCCTACTCGGTTCAGATCAAGGATCCCGAGACGAACAACTGGCAGGATCCGGTCGTCATTGACATCTCGGATATGACCGGTGTCTCCGCGCCGCCGGAGTCTTTGGACGATCCGGTTGTGACGGCGTTTCCCACGGGACGGCCGATCAAGGATTACTCCGTCGAGCAGTCAGTCCTCAACGCGTATCTGCGTTTGAACCACATGCGACCAGGCGGCACGTTCGTCTTGGACCAGGCCACGAGCATTACCACGGTGGGTGCCGACACAGTGCTGTACACGCTCAACACGGCCGATACGTTGGACAAGGCCGAGTTCTTCGAGGACGAGCGCTACCGGTTGAACAAGGATGACCCCAAGTGGTCGTCCTATCAGTGGATTCCGGTCATGGTGCGGCAGACTTTTCACTGGCACAGCGATCTTGCGCTCTATCCCGGTTTGGCTCCTTGGGGTGACGGAGGTGGGGATCCGGGTCAGCTCCAGGTGAACCCTCGAGTAGGTCACGGTCCCTTTAACATCAACCCGCAAGAGGGCGCGCTGGTGTGGCCGCTCATCAACTATAACGCGGGGTCGTATCAGCCGCTACAGACTGCGGGCCGAGACTATGGAAACGATTTCGCCGGCACTTCGGTGTGCATCTACGACCGCGCTTTCGTGTTCAAGGACGCCCCCCGCAGCCACGGTAAACTCCGCATCGCCGGCATTCAGGCGGCTCAGATCGGCCAGTCTTATCTAGGCAGTGTTGGGGCCCCGACGGGGGATGTGAATCTGGAGATCAAGTTCCCCGGCCACAAGACGGGCTACTTCAGCGGTTGGTTGGACCTGTCAAAGCTGTCTCTCGGTGGTGGTCATTTTGCGGACGGAGACGGCTGTAGAGTGGGTGCCATTGTAGACATTGCACTACCAGGTGGGACACCAGCCGTGGAGATCGACTGGACAGGCAACGGATTGTCCACGGTCGATTCGGGAGAGATGATTATCCTAAGAGTGACCTATCGGGCGACAACGCCCGCGGTGTTCTCGATGGAAGAGGTGGGCTAGATGAAGGACGACACGAGACCTCCGGGCTATGAGGGACCGATGCCTCCCGAGAGGATGCGGGACATTTTGGCCTACGAGAATGCTCTTGCCGAACTGGTGAAGAGTGTGAAGTTCGAATAGGAGACGACCATGGCCGTATTCAGTGACTATCATGAGCACCTTCTCCAGATAGTGGGGAAGCTGTTCTTCGGCTTCGGGCACACAGGCATCAACAAGAGCCCTTGGGAGGAGCGTGAGCGGTTCGATCCGACCGAGCCCCTCCCGAGTCGGATCATCTACAACGTCGACGAAGTGTGGGGCAATCAGCTTCCGGTCGCCGTTCCTCCCCTGGACACAGCCGACATCGAGGTCTACCAGACCTTTCCGGCGGCTCCTGGGGAGCAGGGCGCGTGGGAGCTGGCCCAGCGGACCGACGTGGGCGCCACGTTCTGCTGGCTTGCGACACTCGCCGGCGGGGGCGGCCCGGGCGTCGAGACCGACCCAAGGCTGGAGAACTGGGTGCCCGCCAAGTACGGCAAGATCTGGGAGCTCGCGGTCTTCGAAGACGCCGCGGGAGTTCCCGGACCCCAGGTTCCCTGGACGCATGTGTCAGGACCTCTCTGGGACAACCAAGCGGGGATCCTGACCTTCGAGAACGATCCGTCGGTCGCCGGTCTCACGCCGCCCTTCTGGGTCAAGGGGTATCGCTACATCGGCCCCACGCTCGAGGACGTCATCCAGGGCATTTCGGCCGGCGCTACGATCACAGTGGAAGACAACGCTCCCACGCCATTCCCCGGCACCAATATCGTCAGGTTCGGCCCGAACTTCACGGTCACTGACTTGGGTGGCGGCCGAGTCGAGGTATCCATCGCCGCTGCGAGCACGTGGCCGTGGCCGTTCTACGAGCAGATCGTGGTGCCGGTCAGCGGGTCGGTCGGTGTTCCGCAGGACTTTGCTCTGGCGGATCCGGTCACGACCATGAACGAGAAGTCTTTCGTCTTTCTCGAAGGAGTGAAGATGATGTACGGTCCGGGGAAGGATTACACCTTCACCGCCCCGACCACGTTGCGATTCTTCAACATCGCTGGTCGGCCCATCCTCCAAGCGAACATGGAGATCGAGGTTTTCCACGATTAGTGCTATACGGGGTATACGCCGTATAGCCACAGGAGGCTAAGAACTATGGCAAGAGTACGCGATGCGCTGGTGGACTTCACTGGGGCCAGCATTGTCAACGGACAGATTCTGAGTTACCTCAAGGACGCCCTCGGCGTAGCAACGTTGCCCGGTGAGTTCGCTCCAGACCCGCTGGTGGTCGATCCACTGGATGACGTCAACGTCAATCCTGCACTGTGGAATGTGACCGGAGTGGGTGTCGCGGAAGGCCCTTACCTTGGCCGGAATTGCATCAAGATGGGCGGCCCTACAGATCCGCCCGTGTACGACTCGAACGGCATCATCTACAAACCGGCGCTTCCCGGCGCTATTGGCGATATGTGGCATGCGAAGCTCATCATGACAGACAACATCGAGTGGCTCGCAGGGCTCCAGGAATACCAGTTCACGGTCGACAACATTTCGTCGCCCACAACCTGGACGTTGAAGTACGGTGTTGTTCAGGTGCCGGACAATTCGACCTACATTCGCTTCCGTCCCGGACGTATCCAGATCGTACGAGGCGGTTCGGCAGGGCAGTTCATCGACGTTCCCGATTCGGCGTGGCTGGCTAGCCACCCAACGGACGTGTCGAGGCAGTACCCCATCAACATCGCTTTCGTCTTCACGCAGAGCGGCTATCAGATCTGGGTTCACCAGCCCGGCGTGTGGGCTGCCGCACGGCTTGTCCACACCGAGACACGTTCCACGCTGGCGCCGGCCACCAACGGCTACTCGTTCTGCGTGAACAAGTTCACGTCCGACAGCACGCTCGGCTTTTACGATCCGTCAACAGGCTTTCGCAACGACGCTGTGGTCTCCGGAGCCACGATACACTGCGCTGATCTTCTCGACCAGGTGCAGCTCAACACGATGGACGTACTGTTCGAGACTGGCGGCATCATCGGACAGAACGGGTTCGTGACCGTCAGGTTTCCGACCCTTGGTCCCACGGCCTACACGCTCGCCCAGGTGGCCGAGCTGGCAGCAGTTCTCTCCGACGCGAACCTGCATCCCGTGGAATTTCTCCTGTCCGGAGATGTCTCGCTGAAGTATCCGACGAGGGTCAACATCCTCGACGACGGCCTTGCCGAAGTGGTAACCAATGCCTAACGCAGGATATGTCGACCTGAAGATCATTTTTCCGGATGCCGTGACCGGGAGGGGGCGTGTGGTAAACACGATCGTCCTTACGGTCTCGAACGCCTTCGGGCTCTTGATTGACACTTTCGGGATCGATGATCTCGAGCGTGTGGAGACTGTCCTCGAAGGCGTCTACTACGTCAGGCTCGACTACAACATCGGAGACCTCACCAAGACGCCTGACACGTACGTCACGCTCAACTACACGGCCACCATCGGGGCGGAGACAGTACCTCCGCAGGAGCAGCGTGTTTCGTTTCAGCCAGCTATGGGAGACCTTACGTCAGGTGTCCTCCTTCAGTGGAGTGCTCCTGAAATCATGGAGAAGGATCGAAACACGGTCGATCCGCTCTTCTATGAAGTCCGGCGCATTGACGAACGTTACGGCCTCACGGCTCGAGAGCAGACGCAGTTTGTTCCTGAGACGTTCACCACGGCCTTCTGGCCCTTCGATGACGGCTATGATGACGATGCACTGGATCCGGCTAATCTGGTCGCCACGGGCACGGTAGAGTACCTCAACGCCAGTGGAATTATCGGAGGTGCGGTACGTTTCAACGCCAATGGCTATCTCTCGACACCAAACCCCTCGAAGCTCTCCTATGCAGCGGGACAGGACTTCTCGCTTTGTGCGTGGGTCACGGTCACGCCCCTGTTCACCCGCGGACTCGTGGCCGGTAAGATCGACTCGTTCATGGGCCAGGGCTACGGCATCTTCATCGATAAGGTCGGGTTCGACTACGTCCCTGTCGTGGTCATCAACGGGCCGTTCAACAAGGTGGTCTACAGGTCGAGCGTAAATATCCAAGACGGCATGTGGCACCATCTCGTGGCCACCTTCGACCGAGACGGGAACGGGACGCTCTATATCGACGGTGTTGTGGTCGATACATTCGACGTGAGCTTAGCGGCCAACGTGGACTTCACCACGGAAGACTTCTGCGTCGGAGGAAGCGCCAGCGGAAACTTCATCACGGGTCTCGTCGACGAGATCATTGCTTTCAACCGCGAACTCACGTGGATCGATGTGGAGAAGCTCTACAACGATCAGTACGGCGCGCCTTACGAAGAGGTCCTCGGCCGGACTACCTTTACTCAGTTTGTGGATATGGAGTTCGGCAGCCCGTACCAGATGCGCTACTACAAGTGGACCATCTACCAGGCTCGGCACGTGCAGCCGGATCAGCCCGGGGGCGTCGACTACCAGATGACGCTCTACAAGACGATCACGGTGAAGGAGGTCGACTTTGTCGATGCTCCGTTGTGTTTCGTGGAAGGGCGTGTACGTCTGCACACTGATCAGTACGCCGAGGCCGCCATCGTCAAGTTCTTCGTGGCTCCGTGGGACAAGGGACAAGTTGTACATGACCGAATCCTCTCCCGAGATCAGTGGTGTACCGCCCTCGACAGAAACGGCCGCTTCGGAGCTTATTTGATCCAGGACTCCGTGGTTGTATGCCATATTCCAGCGGCACATATTCAGTGGCGCTTCTGTGTTCCTCGCCAAGAGCGAGTCACTATTCAAGAGCTTGAAGCTCAGGGTAAAATAGAGAAACTCAAGTTTCGAATCAACGTGTGAAAAGAAGTCCTGATAGGCTGGTGAATAATGCCTGACGTAACAGCGAACCTGAACCTGAACGTGCCTTACGCCGGCGAGAACGTCGGTGACTGGCACCTTCTCGCCAATCCGAACTGGCGCGTCCTCGACGCCGTGTTCGCCGGACTCGGCTCGACATTTCCCGGGGGGACCGGACACGTCCACAACGGGCTTGCCGGACAAGGTCCGTCGGTCGATCACGAAAACTTGTCGAACAAGGGGACCAAGACTCACGTCGAGATTGAGATCGATCTGACAACCATCATCTCTCGTATCGCAAACATCGAGACTAACTTCTGCGCCGACGTGACGTGTGGTGGAAGTGGGGGAGGAGGGAGGGACGACCCACATCCTCCCATCCATTACACGGAGAACTTCACGACCGAGCAAGGCACTCGTCTGGGCGCCATGGACTGGCTCGTCAGTAGCGACTCGGGCAATTCGGACGTGCAGTCGAGCGGCCACAGTGGCTATCTCTCTACGCTCATGGGCTATCCGTTCACCGAGCGGTACGCGGCCGTGGTGCAGTGCCAGATCCCGCACATCGAGGCACAGCGGGTCACCTACCACGTCAACCGACTGACGGCTGACGGCCTCGAGGACGGCGATACGGTCATGATGGTCATGGCCCTCATGTCGACGCATCTCCTGGGCGCGAACACGCCGTACATCCACCGCTGTGGTATCAAGCTGGTCATCATTCTCGCGAAGCAGGGGGGCCTGTACAGCGTTACACGCATGGCCATTGCCGAGACCAGCGACAACGAAATCAATCTGCTCAAACAGGATTTCACGGACAACCTTCCCTTCAACGACGCAGAGCTCTTCTTCCGCGGATGTCACGAGTTCAGCGTCGACAATAACGGTGGAGTCTTCTACTACCACAACCGCGCGCCCGTGTGGATCCTTCCGGCAGGAACTGCGACGGCCTACTTCGCGCCGATTACAGCCACGTTACTGGGGTTGCAGGAGCCGCCATACGGTTCCATCGGCTTCGGGTGGGCCTGGAACATCGTGGAGGGCGCCTTCTTCGATGTGGAGATGGCGTGGCTCACGATAGACTCCAAGGCCAACATCCTCGAACCGTACAACACGAACTACGCGGACCCGGGCAACGACCCCATTCCCTTCGACCCGATCGTCCCCGAGCTATGCTGCGGGGGTGCGGGCCCGGCGATTGGGGCGATGGTCGACCTCGGTGATGGGCTTGCGGCCAGGGCAATCGCGTGCATTGACGAGCCGTGGCAGGGAGTTCTGCTCGAGAACGGATCCATAATGCCGTGCAGCACGATGGCCTTCCCGCCCGTGGGGGATCCTGGCGGGGTCGATGCGGATGAAGGGAGCGAATTCCTCCGGGAGATTCCCATCGACCACATCGTGCCGCCTGAGAACGGCGACTACGTGATCACCGACGTGGACAGCGTCCTCACAGACGTTCGTGTAGAGTTCACCAGCCGTGGCGTCACGGTGAGCGGACAGACAGCAGGGAACACCTCCGGGCTGACTGTGCCCACCATCGACGTGTGGCAGAAGACCAATCCGGCCAATACGCTGGTCGGCATCCCCATCGTCGATGTGGTGCAGGTCGGCGTTGAGATCGTCAGCATCGAGATCCTGGATCGAGACGGAGATCTGCTCCCCAACGTGAACGAGGGTCTCCGCCAGCGTCTTGTGATTACGTTGACCAACTATACGGGCGATCCTCCATTCCCCGAGACATTGGGAGCCGAACTGGCCGTGACGGGCACGGTGACGACAGTCGAGCGAAAGCGCTTGATCGCGGACAACTTGATGCACGTGGACATCATCACGCCCGACCAGCAGCCGGCTTATGGAAACCAGATCACGGTCACAGTCTTCGACCCGACTCTGACGTTCAGCGATGTGCTGAACATGGACGTGATTGAGATAGCCCCGATCCAGCGGGGTGCGTGGGCCACAGCCGGCCCGGCTCCGCCTGGTCCGCCTCCTCCGGCCATCGGCATGCAGACCGGAGACCTGATCACCGTCGCGCTCAAGGGCGATCACTTCGACACAGGGGCTATCGTGGCCGTCGACGCGCCGGATATCGCGGCCGGGCCGTTCGTGGTCGTCGACGACGAAACCATCACCTTCGACATCTTAATCGGCTCGCCCCTCGGCTTCCCGATTAAGATGAAGGTGCAGAATCCATCGGGAATGTGGTCCAACGGCGGTGTGTCGCAGTCTCTGTTCATCGTAGGAGACAACGGGCCTTTCCTGGGCCTCGGCATCGACACCGAGATCGATGGTGTCTCCACGGCGCCTGTGGGCGGCCAAGACGTCAAGGTACGTCTCTTCCATACAGCTTTAGTGGAGAACCCGGACCTCTTCGTCGAGGTCTACATGGGCGCCACGCCGGTGCCTTACGCCGATATGTGGGACTTCGAGCACTTCCAGGATCGCGTGGAGTTCATGGTTCGCGTGCCGTCGGGTCTCGGCCCCCTCCCGTTGACGGTCAGTCTGACGAAGAATCAGCTCGATCCGACGCAGATTGCCGTTGGGACTTCCGCGGTGGTCCTTCCGGAACCAGTGCCCGGGCCCGCGACGCCGGCCGTTCCGGATCTCAGCCCGGGCTTCTCCGGTGTGGGGCAGCTTTCGATGGTCGGGGATGTGTTCTACGGCCAGGACATCGAAGTGTACGCGAAAGTCGGAGACAAGATGGTGGTCACCAATCCTGTGGTGACGCCCTTTACCGGCGTAACGTTCGACTACGAGATACTGGACAGCGCTGTCCCCGGAGTGGACACCTTCACGATTGTCGTGACCAACAGGCTCGGGGCGACGGCCGATACGCTTCTAGGCACCTGCACCGAGCCGCCCATCACGATCACGGCTCTCACGTACGTTGCTCGTCCGCTCATCGAAGGCCGGATCAACACACTGGCGAAGGTCATCGGGACGAACTTCCGCGCCGGGGCGACGGCGTCTATCATTGCAGGCACGGTCAGCGTACACGACGTAGTTTTCGTTTCGTCCACTGAGATTCAGGTACAGCTCGATGCTCCTCAACTCAGCGGAGGAACCCCGTTCACGATTCAGATCGACAACCCGGCTCCGGACCCGAGCTCTGCGTCCATTGGCGGCGCTGTGCTGGATGAGCCGGTCCCCAAGGTGAATATGCTCTTGAAGCCGCCAACAACAGGGCCAGCACGCGTCATTGAGCTCGTGGGGCAGGACCTCTTCGTCTCAGACGGCAACGTGCCCGGCGACATAACGCTGGCGTTCACCAACTTCAACATTACATCGTGGGTCACGAAGGCCAATGGTTTCTGGCGAGGCATAGGGGGCGTTGTGGGGGGCGCAGGCGATGACATCGAACTCAGCATCACCACGCCGGGAGGAAACAGCTTCCCCTCCATCGAAAGCTTCACCATCAGCAGCGCCTCCGTCACGCCCAATCCGACCTCGTTTGCTCCCTCGGCCGTGGAAGGGTACATGGCCGTGGACTTCACAATCCTCGGCACGAACTTCGACAGTGTGGCCGTGGTTCAGGCGGTGACGAGCGGCCTCGTCCCCATTGGCGCCCCGACAACTCGCCCGATGGTCATATCCAGTATGACCAACGAGTGGATCGTGGGGACGGTTTATCTCGAAGGCGGTCTCATCGACGTGGCCTTCGATATCGAGCTCTTGGACAGCACGCTGGCGGTCCTGGGTACGCTCTCACCGGGCTTCCCGGGAGCCAAGGGCCTCGAACAACCGTACATCACCAACAAGGCCGACCCCTACCCGAACGAGGCGACGCCGCTCGCCACCATCACGCATGTGCTGGACCTCGATCCGGTGACGCCGATACTCGATCCCGCGGCTTGGTCCATCACGAACGGGACGATTCTTTCGGCGGTGGATACGTCAGGCAACGGAACGTCTTGGACGTTGCAGTGGGAGAACGGTGTGGCCGGCGCGTTTGAACTTCGGCTCACGAATGCCGGTGTGACGCCGACGCGGTTCGATGTGCTGCGCAGGACTCTTGTCTAAGTAAAAGAGGGCCGTGGTCATCGCCCCGGACGCGAGCAAGCTTCCCGCGTCCGAGGTCTTTGAATCCTCCAAAACAGCCTTAATCTGCGTCATTCGTCTTCGTGCTGGAACTCCCCGCAGTACTCAGGGTCGCACTTCTTCGGGTAACCAGTCAGGGAGCAGACGAGATCCCCGCAAAGGGGGCACTCGGAAGAGGAAACGCATTTGCTGCAATCCACCATTAATCACCTCGTTTCTTCTCCTCTTCCGCACGATCCTTCTTCATTGCGTCGTGCTCCTCCCTGAACGCACGCGAGTTCTCGGTGATGCGTTTCTTCAAGTCGTCGGTGAGGTAGCCTAAGCGCAGTCGGTCGTCGAGGATGGCCCCCATCTCCTTGGTCAGGGCAATGATTCTCTCGAGAGCCGCGTTCTGTTTCGGCGTCCTCTTCCAGCTTTCGCTTTTGTCTCTTTCGTGAAAGTCACATAAGAGCCCGAGTATCATCTTCTGAAGTCTCAGATCGAAGTTTTTGGGGTCACCGCACGTCGCGCAAAGGTCCTTGCTTAGGCTGGTGGATTCGTTGTTAGGATCGGTGAAGAGCGGTACATAGCACATTCGGCAGTGTTTTACGTCGTCCACGGCTAACCCCCTCCGTACATGTCGGCAAAGTCTAAAGAGATCGTGCCGTCTTGAATGTTGACCTTTAGGGCCTCGAGAAGCTTGTCGGTGCTCTCTGAGTCAAAGCAGGCGATCCCCACCGACTCGAGGAGCTTAACAATCCTCTCTCGCGACAACTGTGACAGGAGTTTCAGCTCTACCTCTGCGTAGTCCGCCTTCGCGAAGTTCGGTCCAGAGAACTGGTCTTTCTTCAGATCCGACATCCAATCGACTCCTTTAGCCACGCCCCTGATTCGTCTCTTTCTCTCGTCTTCCGTTTCACGGCCGTCTATGGTTGTCATGGCACTTCCTTCAAAAAGAGAATGAAGCTCTCTGGTCATTCGGGCTTAATCGGCCGATCTCCGTCGATCATGACAACGCACTTGCCGTCCATCGTCCAGTATTGGGTGATGAGCCTCTTGGGGTCTTTCCCGGTCCCCGCCCCCCACAGAGCGGTGGTCTTGATTACCTCGATCCGTTCGACGGTGCGGACGGGGAGAGGCTTTGCGGCTCCTTTGTAGCGGTCGGTGCTATTCATTGGAATCTCCTTTCCGTAAAGACCGATCCTTCACTACTCTTATGACAGAAAGACGGCGTAAAAAGAGAGCCGGTGAGGCTCTCATGATTTGATGCTGAGGTCGTGCAGCTTTTGCTCGATAGCGTCAGCTCTTTTTCGCATCGAATTCATCTGGTGTGGGCTCCAGCCGTCTGCTCTGCTTTCTGCGGCCCACCGGAGTTCGCTGATCGAAGCTCTTGCTTCTTCTATCAGTATCCGGGTGCGCTCTTCTGACGTCATGCCGTACTCCTTGCGTCTTGGAGGGTCGTGAGCACCTTGTGGTGTTTTCTCTTCGCGCTATCCGTTGCAATTGCGCCTTGGGCATTTATCCATTTCGTCCCTGTCTCCAGAACCGCCCGGACCTCGGCGGGGAGGGCGTTAGGCTCGGTGAGCACCTCATAGACCATCGCACCGCCGTTCTCGCAGTGCGGGCACGGCATACAATCGCCCACTCGGCTGTCTTTCCCTGCCTTGGCTACCTCCTCACATGCCTCACAATGCCAAATTTTCATCGTTTTCATGTCATTCCCTCCTCGCAAAAGACAACTCCTTCATTACTCCCGGGACAAACGTCAGCGCCTCCGCGACGTTGTCGCCTTGCTGCGTCGTTACCTGCACGACACAACCGACACTCGCATTGATTCATTTCATCCTCTGAAAACTTCGCCTCGTTTGTCTAAGCTCTACTGACTTCTTTGTCGCAGAGTTTGCACCGAAACACTGCTTTCTCGGGGAGCCGTTCGTGATCGTACGGGACTGTCAGAAAGAGGCCTGCATCTTCATCAAAGTAAACAAGAGCCTCACTACAGCATTCCGACTTCGGCCCAACGGAGAAGCCCTTTTCATCTTTCTTTGCTGGAATCATCGTCCACCTCCTAAAAAGGCTTCCGCGTATCGGATCGCCTCCTCTTTATCCCAGAATAAACCCAAAGCCTTCGGTGGCGCCTCGGGCGATATGCACTTCACTACGGCCCAGGTGACCTTGCCGAGCCTTTTTTGCGGATCATGGCAGATAACCAAGTGCCCCACGGGGTAGTCTTGGATCGGAATATCCAGCCAATCCATATCGAAGATGACACATTCCATCGTTCACCTCTTCTGTTTCAATCGGTCAAGCACATGTCACACACGCGCTTTCCCTTTCTGATTTTGGAGCAGTAAGCGTGGCACCTGCGGTGACACCGCGAACAGTGTGCTCGTGCCCCAATTCCTCCGCATACACCACAGATAGCGTAGGGTGCGCCCCAGTTCGACTTCGTAGATCCCCTATCCCCGTGATAATGTCCGTTGCTCATGCTTTACCCCGTCGCATTTGTCGACTGCTTTCATCAATAGCTTTCGGGCACCACGTCTTGTGCGGGAGCGCCTTGTCCGGTGGATCGTCGTCCGCGCCGCAGATGCAGCCTGGGCCGTCCTCGGAGATGATGGTGCATGTGGTCGCCTCTTCGATGATCCGAACACGCTCGCTCCTCTCGTGGAGGAGGTCGCGTTGCTCCTCGGCGTTTTTGAGTCCGTTCCAGTAGGAATCGGCGAAGAACTCGCCTAAACCCTTGTGGAAGGATTCCACGTAGAACACCGACCTGTCCTTCAGTGAACGAACCGCTGACGGATCATCTGTTGTCAGCCCAAGAGCTCTCTCGAGGGTGGGGACTGGATTGCACTCCTCTGGAACCATCACCGGCCTGAAGGCGACGATGACCAGGGTCGAGTCCCCGGGCTTGAACTTCGTCTTTCCTGGTCTCTCTGGATCGGGATATCTCTGCAAGTCCCTATTTTGGTGCATGTTCATTAAGTCAGTCACGAACACGTTCTTCTGTCCGTCGAATTCTATCGTGATCTTGGCTAACTTCGCCATGGTTTCCCTCCATTTCTTTTTGATGGACAGCGCTGTCCATCGGTGGTAGGATAGCGTTCAAGAGCAGCGCCTTGGTGTAAGAAGTTATCTCTGGATAGCATCTTCCACCGCCTTGGCAGCCACTAAGGGGCGCTGTTTTTTATTTGCACTTGTGCTGCTTTTATTCTCTTTCCCTTTCTTTCAGTTTCTTCTTGATGAACCCCCAGGCGAAGCCTCCTGCTGTTTGTCGTTTTCCGTGCAGAGCCATCGACACACAGGGTTGACCGATCCCAGAATCTTTCGCCGCTTCTGTGACACTGTCATAAACCTTTCCATCGGATCTGCGAACCGGCTTGTTATTCCCGGTTCCGTCTCTTCTGCGGTCCATCTGGTTCTGCGACGGTGTCCCGTAAGAGAGGTTGCTTAGGCTATTGTCACTTGTGCCGAAGACTCCGTGTCGAGCTGTCAGTCCGCGTGGTTTAGGTCCAACGAATGTGAGAAGAACGAGATCGTGGACGTGTCTATTACTTTTCACTCCGTTTTTCGAGAGATTCACGAAGGCGTAATTTCGTTCTCGACCAGCCTTTCCTGGCAGCAGAATTCTCCCTGGATCTGGCCTATTCCGGCCATCTGCGTATTTAATCACTCTTCGGACACTCCGAATGCGTCCATAAGTCGATGCTTGATAGATGTCTTCGTACCCCGGGACATCTTTCCAGATCTCTGCGGTTGTTTCAGCCATCGACTTTCTCCTTTCTTTCAGAAGCGAGTGGTTCTACAGCAGGTCAATTATTCTCGAAATTCGCCCTCCGGTGAGCCTCATTGTTGGCTTTCTTGATTTGATCCCTCGACGGCGCCTTCACTCCCGTAGTCTTACTCAGGATTCCCCACGTTCTGTCGATCTCATTTTTCAGGGCCTTCGCCTGTTCCTCGAAGGCATCGGCGATCTTCGCTCCGGTCTCCTTGGTCAGAACGATCTGCCACCACCGCCCGTAGACTGACACGTGCTCACCAATGAGGTGGTTTTTGACGAAGCGCAGGGATGGGAGCAGGAACTCCACCTGTCGCGCGATGCAGGTGAACGTGCACCCGTTCAGGGTCACGGAGACATCGGGTTCGTGTTGATGGACCATCCCACCGCCGTCGAACACAGCGTGATCCGTGTCTTCGATCTCAGTCATCTCCTCCAGGGGCGCGGTCAGGTCACTCTTCAGTGCGATGAGCCACGCGTCCCACAGAGAATCCTCAACGATCGTGTGGGCCGGCACGAGAGTGCCCTCGGGTCTGTCGATGTCTTGTTTTGGCTTGATAGCTTTCACGTTTCACCTCACACGGTCTTTTACTTTAATGGGCGTGCCTTTGCTGTCTTTGTACACGTTACCTCCTACTCATCGACGGAGCCGGGCCCCACCATCGGGAGGTTCCGGATCCTCTGTTCCTCTTTCAGTTTCGCTGCCTCAGTCAGGCTCTCGACCTTGTTGTGCGCGATGTTGAAGGCCTCCTCCAGCTCATCCCGGAGAAACTTCTCCGCCGTGCCGACGGGTATCGTCTTGTGGTACTCCCGCAGTTTCTTGCAGAACGTCTCTCGGTCCATCATCAGACCACCTCCTTAGTTCAGTCAATATCGAAGGCCCGCTTCCCGCACCTCGGGCATACGGCCGTTTCTCTTACCGCTTTCCACGCGAGCCATGTCCACCACTTCTGCCGCCACGCCACCTTCAGTTCCTTGACGAACTCCAGCAGGAGCCAATTCCACGAGAAACACTTCGTTCCCTTCTTGGTCTTCCTGCGAAGCACGGGCACCCATGTGAAGCGAATTAGGTCTGGAAATATGTAGTCATCGAAGACGATGAATCGCGGCTTCCACAGCCACTTGATATCGCTCCAGACTTTCGTGAACGGGTTGTAACTCCGGGACCAGAAATCATCCTGAGCCCAGTCGCACGCATGGCAGTGTAGGTAGGCCATCTTTCACCTCAATCTTTTTAGAATTCTTTCTCCCAGAACATGTCCAGGTAATGCTCCAGGGTAGCGGCATCGCACTCCAGTCCCTCGCCGTCTTCTGTTATGAGAATCCAGAGTTTGCCAGAGGACAACTCCTCGATGGTGTACTTACCTACGGTGAGGGGTCTTTCGTTTGAAAGCGTACGCGCTTTGGCTATGATCTCTGCAACGATGGTGTCGTAGCATGCGCCAGTCACACCGAAGGCATCCATAAGCCTCTTCAGGTGGCCGTGGAGCCCCTCCATTACCGCCAGATGCGAATCGGGAGGTGGGTGCAGGCTCTTCCTACTTTCAAGCTCCGCTTTTAGGAGTTGGAGCATCTCAATCTCGCCTTCCGTGAGGCGCTTTAGTTTTTTCGCCATGTCACACCTCCTTGTTGGGTTTGGCTACCAATCCGCCGTGGTGGTTCTCGCACTTAGGGTTGGGGCAGCGCACCGTGATGGAGTAGCCATCCTCAAACGCTTTCATCTTCTCCTCCGAAAGCCCCGGGTTGAAGGAAGCGCCGCATTCTCGGCATGTCATGGTCATGACACCCCCTCTCTCACCACTCCGTCCGGGCGCTTCGCCATCTCGTAGAAGACTCCGGAGCAGACGATGCAGTACGGCTCGTCGTCGATCGCGTCCTTGTAGAGCGCACCACGGTATAGCCGTCTTGTCATCAGAATTTCAATGCGGCCGCAGCCCTTGCACTCATACGAGTGTTTGCTCCAGAGACAGCCGCAGCCGGCGCAGAGCGGGTGGCCGTCGGAGTCCGGGTCGCCCGGTCCCTCTGGATCGTAGTGGCCCTCGCCGCACACTACGTTCTCGGGGCACCTTAGATTTCTGTCTTCTTCCATTCTAGTCCTCCTTGTCTGTGATCAGCATCTTAGGGATCATCTTCATCACCTCGGGCGACGTTAGCTGAGCGGCCACCACGCCGCCCGGCAGCGCAAGGAATGGGAAGAAGGCGCCCCGGATGCCGAATATCTTCGCCTTCATGCACTTTGCTTTGATGTCGTGGTAAAGGAATGTTGCGGCTTGGCGCCTGGCTGCGGCTTCTTCGCCACCGTACTTCGACTTCAGGACCGGCCAGATGATCTTGAACGTATCTATGCAGTGTGTGAACTCGATGAGGAACGCGGCTTGGCCGGTCTTGGGGAGGTGGGTGAAGCTCTCGCTGACGATCTCGCCGTCGATCTCTTCGATCAGGCGCTTGGCTTTCTCGATCCACGTATCCGGGCTGGAACGGCCGCTCTTCCAGTAGTTCACATCTTCTGCGAACGGCAGTGCGCTGAAGTCCATGACGTCTCCTTTTACGTATCCACGACCAATCCTTGTGCCTCCACCTATCTTCTGCCACAGATCGGTCCCATTTTTCAGAAGCAATACGGATCTACGCGCCAAGGGGGCCACCTTCTCGATCCTCGTTCGTTCTCGGTGGACCTACAAGGTCTTCAGCCAGGCACCAGGCACATCGAAGCTCTCCTTCGTCTGTACTCGTGCAGTAACAGCCAACCTCGAAGGGGTCTGATTCGGGGAAGTTCTTGAGGGAGACGAATCTGCGGAGTGTATTCTCGACTTTGACGATTCGGCAATACGGACACGGAGACGCGTCTTCGTCGGCGAAGTATTTGTGTCCTTGCTTACACTTCCGGAGTTTATCGTCGAATGTCTTCAGCGCTCTATCCATCGTATCGAGAGCATCGAGGCACTCTCGAACGACTTCTCCTCCAGGAGGCGGTAGCAGATGACTGCAAACTCGCATCTTCTTTCGTTTATCGCGGTTCATTGGCCCTCCTCTAGTTCGTAGGCAAAGATTGAGATCTCGTCCGAGTTCTGCTGGGCCCACTCGGCTACAGGCACGGGGAACAGATTGGCGTTCTCGCCGTCTGGGTAGGCTTCAGCGGCTGCTCCTAGGAACGTGAGCATGGTCGCCATCATCACCCTGTGGTCGCCCCAGCCTGACAGGTCGTCTCCTTCGAACTCGCCGGCCGGAATGTCCACGAACCACTTCCAGATTGGTTTCTTGTACTCACCGCGTTTATCGGTTGGCTCGAGGGAGACGAACCCGTCCTCGATCTTGATGCCGGGGAGAAGGCGCGCCGTGATGATCATCGGGGGCTTTATCACCATTTTCATGGATCCTCCTAACTAACGTGGAACAGCAGCTCCTCAGCGCCGAAGACACCAGGTTCTTCGCACGACATACACATGTAGTTTCTAGCGTCCGGTTCGACGCCATTGGCTTCCTCACCGCAGTGGATGCAGAAGCCTAGGAAGTCATCTTCCTTTATTGCGGCGATGACCTTGTCCTGCGTGATGGATGGATGAAGGTTAACGTTCGTCCTCCTTCGTGTGACACGGGCCTTGTCCGAGAGCATCATGGCGAAGTTGGCCACATCGGCGCACTCCTTCTCGATTTCGCCTTGATCGCCGTCTGTGACGGCCCTCAGGAGCTCCACGATTTCTTTCTGTAGGTCTCCGAAGATATCCCACGAGCTGTTCTCCAGCCAGTGGGGCTTGGCTACGTTCGTGGGGAGCGAGAGTTTCCTCTCCATCGCTATGGTGAACCGCTTCAGCGGCTCTCCGTAATACGTCTTGTTGCTCATGAACCCTCCAGGTATGTGATCTTTCGATCTGCCTTCTTCTTTTTAACCTGAATCTCGAGCTTGAGTGCTGCGCTCTTGGTGAGCATACCTCGTATAGCCACGAGAGTGACGGGCGTGCGCCCTCGCACGTACTTCGCGCCCACTCCGTGGTTGTGCTGCATGATTCGCCGTACGGGGTCAGTGGTCGCCCCACAGTAGAGGGAATCGTCCTTGCACCGAACGAGGTAGACGTACCAGTTCATCTCCAGTAGCGCCAGTGTCCGCGGGCAGCGTCACGGCATACCCGACACGCGTGTTCTTTCTTACACAAGTACTCGTTGGCCTTCCCCGGTTGTTTGAACTGAATGGCCTTCACGTCATCCTTTCCCACGAGGCAACGAGTACATATCATATCGGTCTTCTGACTCATCCTGCCCTCCTTTTGAAAGGTATGAGTTTTGTTATTCCATTCGTCTGGGGCGTATCTTTCGAGGATATCTATGCTGAAGCGGACAAGATCCTCCGCCCGTTTTCCCGAAGGCTGCATCGTGGTCCAGAGTTCGAGATTACTCGGCCTATTGTCGTTCCGGACACCGTTTTTGTGGTGTACGTTCTCGTCCGACAAGAGAGGCCTTCCCAGCATCTTTTCCATAATACAGCGATGCTCAGAGACGATTATTCTGTTTCCTTCTTCGTCTCTGTGATAAAGGAGCACATATCCGTCCCTCAGACTCCGGCCCCCACGCCAATTCGGGCTGTCTCTTCCTCGTCGCCGTAATAGACAGCCACACGACTGAACGCCGCCATTTTTCAAGTAATACGCCAGCACGTCTATTGTGTTTCCGCACTCACACTGACATTCCCACGAAACTCGGCGTGATTTTCCTGTGGTGCGTCGAAGAACGGTGAGTTTGCTGAAGACCTTCTCCGTCAGGTCTTCCCTATTTCTGTGCCCCTGCTTTCTGGATTTCTCGGACCGCAAGCAGCCACAGCTCTTTGTGTCCCCGTTGCGGACTCGATAGATCGGCATGATCTTTGTGTTCCCGCAGATACACCTGAATTTGGCGAATTTGTGGCCCGAGCTGTTGCTTCCGCCGCCGATAGACAGCACGGTCAGGCGACCGAACTTCACACCTATTAGGCTGTCGTAGTCGATTTTCGTGCGCGTCTTTTTCTTCATACGGTCATTCTACGTCATTCTCTCCGCAGTGTCAAGGTATCGTCCGATGGGTTGAGGCCAACGAACGCGAGGACGGGTAGGCTCGGGTTCCAGATGCGCCACAGGGAGTAGCGCCAGGTCCGGCACGGCGAGAGTTGGGCGCCCTTGTCCATCATGCGTTCCTCTTGAACCTGCCGAGGTCCTGGCCGATGATCTTGCAAACCAGATACCGGTACTCCCGGAACCATACGGCCATACCCTTCTTCCTGACAGATTCCTCGGTCACTTCATGCTTCTCGACTGTGGAGTACTCCTCGTACTCGCCGGTTAGTTTGGCTGCGGTTCCCCACAACCAGATGGGCATGAGCGCGTTGCCGAGTTTATCGGCATAGCACAGTTTGGACAGCGGTATCCCGAGCTTTTTGGCCCAGAATCGAGAGTGACCTCGACATTGGGCAGCGAGGTAGGGTTTGTTCCATCGTTCAAAGAGGAGGGCTGCCCATTCCGGGTGGGTGTCCCCTTCGGCACCGCCCATGTTCGGTTTTCCCCAATATCCCCAGTCGTGGATGACGATGGCCACGATCTCGCCGAACGACGGTCGACCGAAGAGCCACCACCACGAGAGGAAGACGAACATTGGGTGCCAGATGAATTGATGGACCCCGTAAAGAAGTGAGCGTGTTCCGATCTTCATAGGCTATCTCCGTACACCTTTCTCGCCTTCGCAATGGCGCGGAAGGCGTCTGCAATCGCCGGTCCGAGACCCGGGCACCTGCTCGAGGCTCCACCGGACGTGCAGATCCGAACACCCTTGCCTACGGTACCCTGGCCCTCAGGAGCCGTGGCGATGTACCAGTCTCCGTTGTCTCCCCACGTGATGACGAGCTCGTTTCGCTTCTCTTCATCACGGTCATCCGTCAGATACCTCATTTGGTCTTCGCGCACGGTCCCTCCTCATCTAAGACCCTCGTCGCGTATCGGACGAAGGCGTGATAGACCTCGGGTTCAAAGTAAACGGTATTCGTCGCCCGTATCCCGTCCTCGGTCGTGACCTTGAACATTCCGTTCTCGAATTCGACGTACACTCCGTCGCCGAGGTAACCCTTTTCGACTGTCATGGCACCTCCTCGTACTCGAGCCGGAACTGCGTCTCCGACATGATTTCCGTCGTTCCGTCCTCACGAATAAGGACCCACCGGCCTACGCAGAGTATGGAGTAGACAGAGTCGTAGGGCTTCGTCAGTTCGCCGTGCCTCTCTATGAATTCGCCGCACTGTTTACACGGTGAATCTCCGAGGACCTCGCCGAGTATGGAGACGTGTCCGTCACTTCGAAAAAGGCCGTCCCACTTGAACGCCAGACGAGTTAGCGGTTTTCTTTTGTACGTTTTCATGGCACCTCCTACGCGTCGTGCGAAAACTCCGCGCCACAGTCTCTACACCTGAAGTGGATCTTGTTTCCGAGCCGACCCATGCGATAGCCCAAGCCGGGGCACATCGGGCAGGGTCGGATGCACTCGTCCTCATGCTCCTCACCAGGGTCTCCTTCGGCTGCATCCGCGACCAACTTGTTTCTCTCCTTCTCGTTCATGGCTCCTCCTCGTAAGTGTAGTCTTTGCAGTTCGGCATGAACGAGCCGAGGTCGAGGCCGAGAATCCCGGGGATCCTCATGTTGAGAAGCCCCCGTATCTTGTCCCACTCTTTGTCGTCGAGGATGACGTCGTATCGGCCAAGTGCTCGCTCATTGGGAGGGAAGAACGCCCAGGCCCCGTTGCCGGTCAGGAACCTCCAGCGCCTCTTCCGGCAGAACGGCTTCACGTGCTTGACGAACATAATTTTAGCGACTTGGTCGACGTTTCTTTCGTACCAACCGAACTCCTTCTTGAGTCTGGTTTCAGCTTCTTCCTTAGTCATTTTACCTCCTTACAGTTTATCCAGGCACTCCTTGGCCAATCTCTTGATGCTCACAGCATTCTTGATGGCCACCTCTTGCGGAGCTGGCGCGTCCGTTCCGACGATGTGGTCGGCCTCATCGTGGATGTCCTTGAGGAGTGCGACCATGTCGGCCATCTTCTCCACCTCCGGACTCGGTTGGAGATCCTCCGTGAATATCGAGTCATCGTCCGCGATGTCGTCTACCGAGTCGAGGATGACACAGGCTTCATTGAATTTTGTTGTGTCTACCTCCAGGACTGGCGCTTGGATGGTCCTTCCGTTTCTACGGTTGGCAATGCCGGCCTTGCCCAGTTGCTTCTCAAGCCACGCCAGCTTTGGGTGGTTCGTGCGCTTGGTCAGGCGTCTCCACTCGATCTCGGCTACATAGCGTGTGACCATGTGGAAGGGATTGAGAAGATGCCCCTTGTAGATGTAGGCCTTGCCGAACATCAGGAGACTGTTATCGATGTCTTCCTTGGTGGCTTTGGTTCCTAGAGGGTTGTTGAGTCGCACCACTTCTGCGTTCAGCTCTTGCGCGACGCCCAAGACGGCGCGCAGCATCTCTTGGGCTTCGCTTATTCGAATGTCTTTGCTTATCTCGACTAGATCGCCCAGTTTGTCTATCATCTCCTTGGCCTTCTTGATCCGTTCGCTCCACTCAGTCAGTTCCTCTGGGGTGAATTTCTTGTCTGCCATGGTCTTCTCCTCCAAGTAAAGAGAGCCAGGAGGCTCTCATATTTGGGGTGTGAGCTTTTTGAACACCTCCCGTTATTGTTCTTATGACACAAGGAGGCCTACCGTTTCGGCTGGTTCATTCTTCCGTTCACGAGGATCGAATATGCGATCATCCCGGCGACGAAGAAGAAGAGGAAGAAGCACATGATGCCGACGACGGCTTTCTCGAGTAATTTGGAAACCATAGTTGTCTCCGTGTAAAAGAGAGCCGTACGGCTCTCATTCGATAGGATGCCCCAGGCGCGAGAGCATGGCTTTGGCCGCTTCTACAGCGGCGAGGTCTATCTCGTGGCCGTCTCGGTCGCAGTCAAGGTCGTGGAGGGTGAAGTCGCCCAAGTCGACCAGGCGCCGCAGGATCTCCGTTAGAGGCCATGGAGAGGCGTATTGCGTGCTGCCCGTCATGGTTGCCGGCATGGGGTCGTCGGAGCAGCGATCCTTGTCGTAAGGATCGAGCACACCGGCGGCCTTACAGCCTGTAGCAATCCTCCAGGGCTTCGTGGGCGTCACCGAGGTTTTCAATCAGGGCCATCCGGAAGCGTCCATCACTTCCGATGATGTGAGCCAAGCTTCCTGCCATCTCGTCTCCTTTAAGGCATTACGTCTCTTGTGAAGCTGATGTCGGCTTTGATGGACTTGGTTGTTAGTTTTTTCGTTTCACTGTCTTTGTAGCCGTGTATGCCGTATGCCGACAAATGCGCACCGATCTCGTCGATGGAAACTACGTCAATCTCTTCGAGACTGGTCACCATCTCTATCACGATGGTGAATCTTACCTTTGCTTCAGGGACTTCGTCGCTCATGGGTCCTCCTACGGATTTCTGATACAGGTTAAGCACAAGAAGCCCGGGTGCATCGGCTCAGGCGCACCGCAGCCGCAGGCCGGACATATTTTCGGGACGCGATCGTACAGCCGATCGATCTCGATGTTCTTGATCGGGTAGTAGTGTTCGCCGTCGCTCTCAGGAATGATCCAGTCTCCGATCTCGAGCAGAACAATTTGGTTGTTGTGGATTGTATGAACGTGAGGCACATTACTCACCTTGATGAAGCAGGCCTGTGAGTTGCACATCCCGGGTACCAGCTTGCCGTACTCTTTGTACTGCTCGGCCTCTATAACTACTGGCTTCTTTCTGAACAGTGGCATGGGTTACTCCTTAAAGGGTCGTCGCGTCGATAAGTGTCGCGATGCTGTTGTCCCACTCTTCTCTGGCGCTCTCTGCGGCCTTCTCGACGAACTTCTCGCGCGTTCCAACGTCGATGAAGTGTCTCTCCTCGATTATCGGCGGATTGAACCACTCCAGCGGCCCACCCTCGCGCTTCACGCCGTGAAATTTGTTGCCTTCTTCCGAGTTGCCGATGTAGTTCCCCTTATCGTCGTACTCATCTTGGATTGAGCGTAAGTAGTTGCTCACGGAGCCTCCTTTCTCTATTCTTCCGTCGTGCCGCTACGGCATAGGGCGAGTTCATCTTACCTTTGCAGTGACCGGAACAAGCTACAAGATTTCCGTGCAACCGTCGACTGCGTTCCTGAAGACGATTACCCTTAAATTCCTTCTTGCAGTAACCGCATACCAGATCGAACTTCGCTTCGTTGTAAGATTCGCTCCGGCACTCTACAGAGCAGAACCGCTTCGTCTTGCCCATAGGCCCCACCAACATCGGGTTACCGCAGTACTCGCACTTACTACTTTCGGGCTCGCGTGCTTGTATAAGCGCCCTGGCCTTCGCGCAGTGCTCCTTGGCCTCGAGGCTGGGCGACACTCCTCCGTTGCCTCTGGCCCACCCAGGGGGAAAGAAGTCCCCCTTTTGCCCCAACCCCATTTCGATAGATATTTCCGACCGAATGCGGTGGAGTTCCGGTGTGACGAGGCCCGTGCCCTTATTGAACCCGACCAGCTTCTTGAAGTCCTCGGCGGAGATGCCGTGCGCGAAGTTCACGTGATGGCCCAGGTGCTGGCCGACCCAATCACAGCCGTCGATTAGACATGGCAGCTCTTCTTTGGTGAGGAACTCGTCGTAGCACTGAGGTAGGGCGATGGTTTCCGGGTTAGCTATCCAACGATCGAACCTCGAGGCAAAGTATTCCCTCCTGCACAGTTGGGAGCAGTACTTCTTCTTGTTCAGTTTGCTGGGCTTGCCTTTAAGTTCGGCCATGTCTCGGTTGCAGTTTACGCACCGGTTGTTCACCGTACCCCCGCGGGCTTTATTGAGTGCTGTCAGTCGTGCCTTGGCCTCTGGGTCGGATGTGTAGCACGTCATGGAGCAGTAGATTTTGCCCTTCTCCTTGCTGCTGAACGGAGCCCCACATAGCTTACAGATCCCCTTGTGAGGACCTTTCCTCGTTCGCTTATAACAGCGTTTGCACAGACCGTGCTTGCTATTCCAATTTTCGATTACGACGCCCTCACAGCCGGGTGTGCGGCACTTATGCCTCGGTCGGCTATCGTGTGATGCTCGATTGGCGCACAGCTTGGAGCAGTACTTCCTGTCTTTGTACGCCGACTGAAAGGTTTTCTTGCAGTGTTGACAGACGAGATCTACCTTCTTTCTCATCGTTCACCTCCTATGAGCGAGATTCGCTTTGATTGAGTGATATTCGCTTTGGTGCATGACCCGATCGAACTTGCAACCGGGATGTTGGATGCGAATTTCCCGTTTGGCGCCCAGGCGCGTAACGGCCAAGACGTTGCCGCTAGGGTAGCTCTGCTTTCCGTCGATCCAGTAATACCAGCGAGAATCTCTGCTCGCCTGGTACATTGGAATTCCAAGCTTCATGGCGCCTCCGTGACGTTATAACGGTCGATGTGCTTCTTCAGGGCTTTGCCAGCGTCGAGGTACTTCTGGCGAAGCTTGTGGAACTCTTCGTCATCGACGTGCTCGTAGCCTGAGTAGAACTCGAAGGTGTGCTGCATGCCGGAGCTGTTGATATCTCTTAGGATTTGCACGGCCTCTTCATATGTCACGATTCCTCCTTTTTGAGCTTGGCTTTGGCCCAGGCGATGAACGCCTTCAGGCGAAGGGGCCGTATCTTGCGTGATGCCGACGATGGCGCAGAGTAACCCGAACCCAGGATTGTGGCCCATCAGCATGTTGTAGAGTCCTGACATGGGTACCTCCTAATCAGCTTTGAAGAATCCCTCCTCACCAGGAGGCGGGCTGTTGTGCTCGTCTTCACCATAGAAGTGGCCCTGGTCGGCGGAGTTTCGGCTCGCCTTCTTGAACTCGGTCGGTTTGCCAGCCTTCTCCCAGCAGGCCTTGTGGAAGACCTGCGGTTCTCCGGAAGCGTTGATGTCAAGGCCGGCGACGCGGCCGTAGCCGTCGTAGACGCCCATCAGCATCGGTCCGTTTGGGAGCAGTGCAACTCCATCGATCATCCACTCGTTTTTGTCCTGGTGGTTGAATGGCGCGATCAGCGGATGCCCGCAGTGATCGCAGTCCCAACTGAACAGGCCCATAGGGTTCCTCCTTGTGTTACTCCAGTTCCCAAGCGAAGACTTCGATATAGTCGCCGAATTCACCCCATATTTTCACGATGCTGTCACTCATGTCTCCATCGACTTCGATTTGGAGGATCTTGATGACGCGGGAACGTATCCCGTGATCCGGGTCGTTCCATTTCACGTGGTCTCCGCGATGGAGAGCTTTAACCAGGTCTATCGTCATCGCCTTCCTCCTTCTCCTCGGCCTTTTCACGGCAAGTCGGGCATCGACCTTCTTCATCGTACGTCGGATTGCGATTCAGGCGACCATTATCGTCGTATGAGGGTTGGTTCATGCAGAGGGGGCGGGCGCTGAACTCGTTGAATTCGCCGCACACGGGACACTTATACTCGGCAGCGTGCGCGAACAATGCAGAGCACGTATCCATCTGCGTGTGATTCTCACACTTGGTGGGGGAGAGCTGGACGTCTACGCCGTCTTTTGTTCGCCGCACCCATACGGAGATGTTGTCGATTCCGATCCACACTCCGTCCGCTCCGTCCATGACGAAGTCGTTTTCTCCGTCTGTCACCCGGCGTAGCGGAGACTTCTCTACCTTGGCTTTCAGCTTCTCATACGCTTCTTCGGCCAACTCACGACGGCATCGCTCTACCTCGGCCCGGTCGTGGTCGCTGAGTTCGGCGTCGGCCTTTACGTTCCGCCGCTCGTGGACGTGGGCTGTCCATTCGTCCACAGTGGCAGATGTGTCTTGCGTGAGCATTCCCTTGTCGATCGTGTACGCTGCAAGGAACCTGAGGTTCTCTTTCATGTCTTCCTTGATCATGCCGTTCAGGTCGTAGGCCACGTCGATCCGTAGCGAGAGATGAAGTTTCTCGGGGTCCGGCTCAGGGACCTCTTTGGTTTCGGTCGGGACATACTCGTCGCAGTTGTGACAGAAGGGTTGTGCTTCCTTCGATCCGGGCGGAAAGCCCTTGACGTGGACCTCCTTGCCGCACCGTTTGCATATGGTACGTTCCATCACAACACCTCCATGATTGAGTCAGCGCCGCCGAACATGATGATCTGGCCGCGCGGGTGATTCAGGACGAAGCATGCTTGGAGGGTGGCTTCGTTCTTCTTGTACCACGTACGGTGCCTGAGTGAGACGATGATCCCAGTCAGAGCGATGCCCCGCATGCTATCGGCTGAACGAATGGCCAGCAGCGCTCCATCGGACCGGATGCCCACGGCACGAAGTTCGCCGTGAGACAGTTTCGATGACTTTTCCATGCTTCTCTCCTAGTACGACGTTTTCTTATCAATCGATCCAACCGAGGTCATTGACTGTGTAAGTCAGGCAGTCTACAAGCCACTTAGACATCCCAAATCGCTTGATATTGGCTTTGATGCTATGGAGGATGTGGCCGTCGGCGTGTCGTTCTGAAGCAGCTTTCCAGTCGACCAGCATCTCTAGCAGGTCGATCAGGTTCATTCTCCTTCGGCAAAAGCCCCATCTTCTTCATCGCTTCATGCTCAATGAACATGAAGCGGCGTTCCATAGCGAACTCTCGTATCTCCGGGTCTTCGATCATGCGCTTGAACGCCTCGTCCTTGATGACGGTGAATACGCCCGTTCTCCACGGGCTTGGTATCCAGTGCTTCTGCTTTCCGGTGCCGAACTCTGTTTCCGGTGGTGTGCTCCAGTCGGGGTCGGACTTGGAGTTGTCGATGCCGATCAAGATGATTCCTTTCTTCATCCAATCCTGGCACTTCTGACACGGCTCCATGTCGATGACTTTGCCGTTGCATGGTCCGAGGTCTTGGCTGGGCTGCATCCCTTCCTTAGTTCGGTAGAATTTCGTGGCGAGGAGGATTCGGTCGCCCTCCCCGCAGTAGAAGCACTTCAATAAAGCAACATGAGATCTTTCGGTCATGTCTTCCTTCCTTCTTCGACCCACTCCTTTAGCGGACCGTCCAAGTAGTTGATCGAGCGGTTTGCGCATTTCACGCTGTTTGGGTTGAATCGGATGATCGTGTCGATTTGCTCCGGCGGTACCGGGTTTCTGCACGCCAGCCACTTCCCTTTCGCGAATTGGGCTTCCAGATGTTTGTCTTTCACCCATCGCTTCTGTGATGTGAACCGGATAACCGCACACTCCTGTGCACCGTCCCAGCTCCACCGTAAAGCCCAGCCGATGGCGTCTTCCGCATTGTCGAACGCAAAGACAGCGTTCTTAACCGTTCGAACGTCTTGCCCCAAGGCTCCCGGATGTGCTGTTTCCTTCTGGTGACGGATGCCCTCTTCAATAATGGAGGGAAGTCGATCCCAGGCGGTTACGTGGTACAGCGTTCTCACTGGTGTGACTCCTCAACGCATGACGAGACAACCCTTCTCGAGCGCCTCGAATAGAAACGGGTATTCGTCTTTGAACGCTTCTGTGGATTCGTACTCGAGGTCAACGCCGTCGATCTCTTGGAAGACGTACCATTCGTCCGAGGCCGGATCGTGATCGATGTGCTTGCCGGAACGTAGGCCGCCCTTCAACGCCATGAAGCACTCTAGTCCGCTAGGACGTGCAGCGAGCGTCTTGAAGTGGTCGAGGTCTTTAATCACTGTTCTTGTCGGCTTATTAGTCATCCTCAACCTCCTTACCTTTCGGCACGGCCACGTGGATCGTCTTGGGGACCATGATCTCTTTCTCGACGACCTTGTGGCTCCTAACGAAGTCGATGAAGGCGGCTTTCACCTTCTCGACGGTCTTGTCGAAGTCCCAGACGACGCCCACTCGCTCCTGGAGCTGGTACGTGTCCCAGGACTCGAAGTCCGGCATGTCGTCGTCCGTTCCGCTGCCCGGCAGCGTGAAGGTCTGGACGAACGGGTAGTCGATCAGGCCCTCCTGATTGCACCGGCCACAGACAGTGGCGTTTTCTGCAAAGTTCCCCTGGCGGCAGTTCGGACACCATCGCTTGTAACTCTTCTCGGGGGGCCGGATTCCTCCCCGGTACAGGACGAGGTAGCCGCCGGAGCGCCCGTTGGATCCGATCTGCCACTCGTAGCAGTGCCGCTCTTCGAACTCTTTGATGATCTCTCGGCCGTCTTCGAACGCTTCGTCGATCTGAAGGAACCCGTGGGCCTCGTTGGAGCGGTCATTGGGGACGAACTCGTGGATCTTCACGTTGGCTGCGTAGCTCGCGGACCGGTTCCACGAATTTAGTGTATGGTATCTGAAATGGTTCTCCAGGTACGCGATCATTGTCTTTCGGCTTCTAGGTTTTCTTGCCACGATCTTCCTCCTTATTCAGACGTTTGAAGAAGCTTCGGAACCCGTAGGCATCCTTTGGCGCGAAGGTCTTGATGAGCCGTTTTCGGAGGACCCTCGGGGCGTCTTTGAGGAAAATCTTTCTCACCTCTCCAACGCCGTTCGTGATGATGATCTTTGCTTTTGAGGGCGAGCTTAGGACTCCGTCGATGCGGGTACTAATCTGCCCATGGTCAAAGACCTCGGGCCAGAGTGTCGTCAGTGCAAGAGACTCCTCGAGCTCATCGAAGAGCTTTCCTCTCTCCTTGTGGCGGTCCCTAACTCTCGCCAGCGTCTCTTGCACTGTCTGGTTATATTCTTTAAGCCCCATTATTCCCACCTCGTAGTCTTCTCGAGCATCTGCCCGACGTACAGCGCGTGGCCCACATCCGAGATCAGACCGCGACGAGCGATCTCTCGGCGAATCCTGTGGGGTGTCCCTTCGATCGAGGTAAGGAACTCGCCCTTCGGCGAATGGAGCGTGGCGACGATGCGGTAGGGTGGCGCAGGACCTTTGATGTTGCGTTTTTGGTCGGCGTGCTCGAAGGTCCACTGGCCCTTCTCGTCGTGCCACTCCTTGTAGACTCGATGCTCGTCTACGATCTCTTTGGCCGGCCCCCAGCAGTCTTCGTAGATGTGAGCGCTCTGCGAGCTGATGACCAGGTCGCCCATGCCCAGGCCCTTGTCGTCCTGGTACTCGCCCTCGAACTTGAGGATCATGCAGCGGAGCCAGTCCTGGAGGAATCGGAGCCCATAGGCGTTCTCCGGCCACCCCAGGAACATGTCGTTGGACCGGATCGTGGCCGTCATGAAGAGCTTGTTGTCCAAGATGCGGAGCCACACGTGATTAAGGCAGGGAGATCCCTGCTGACGGACAGTGGCGTCCCACAGGTTGATGACCACGCTCCTCGAGTCGCGGTCCTTGGCGAGCTTCTGGGCCGCGTAGGAGAGCTGGTCCACGCCGAAGTGCGCGCGCATCCGGTGCCCGTACGTGTAGGTGACGCCACTGTCCTTGGCCGGCGAGAGCAGGCCCGCACAGTACTCCATGATTTGTTCCGGCCGGAATGGAAGGTAGCGCGGCACCTTCTTCTCGAACTCGCGCGGGTCCTGCTCTGTGATGACCAGGTCAAGGTCCATGATCTCCAGCGTCTCCTGGTCGTAGTGTGTCGGCACGCGCCGGCCGTACGTGAGGATGTAGTGCAGCAGCTCGAGCCAGCCCTCTCCTATGGTTTTGGCTCGTAGGATTTGTTTAGAGTACGGGGCGGGGAAGTGCTTGGGCTCCTCCAGTACGGGTGGAAATAGCTGGGGTTCGTAGGACCGGAAACCATGCGCTCCGTTCTCAGTGAACGAGGACAGGATAACCTCAACGAGCTCTTTTGGTTCTGCGTCAGAGTGCATGAAGGATGTGGCCACATCGTGTCTGACCGCCTCGACCAGGTGCTGAGGGATGTCAGCCCAAACCCGGGCGTCTCCGCCGACTGTGTAGTACTCTCGCCCGGATCTCGTTTTCTCCACGGTCATCGGGCGGTCGAAGTCGAAGAACGCGATCATGGCTGCGAGTGAGCCGCTCTTATTCTCTCCGCAGAGGACGAGTCGGTTGATTCTTGGATTGGCGAGTAGATTTCTCACCAGCATGTCCACGCCGCGCTCTGCGGTGTAGAGGTTTCCGATGCCGGCTATGTGCTTCATGGTGTCGGGCCACGCGGCCTCAAGCTTCTTCCGCACTGCGGCTCGTGGCGACCACCCACAGACGACTCCGAGGGTAGCTTCCGGGTTGCCCAGCTCGAATTGGTTCGGTAAGAATGCAGGCCATACAGGTTCCATCAACTCCTCCTTCTTGGTTGTCTCTTCATCGCACAAAAGTCATCACACGACACGGAGATCCGCCCCACCAGGACAGGAATGTCCCAGTAGCCCGGGTTCCACCAGTTGAAGTTACCCCTGTTCTGATGGAATGCAAGGATCACGGATTCTACCGGGGTCTTTCCGTAGAGAATCTCGTCCCCCGTACAGAGGTTCACGACTCTTGTCATTTTGCTTCCGCCTCTCTTGGAACAATTCGGGCAAACATGCCGGCGCTCGTGTTGCCCGCGGCGAAGGCCACGCCATCAGCTATTCCGCCGATGAGCGCGCTGCCTTTGACTATATTTGTCCAAGCGCCGGGAGTCCATTCGACATAGTCTCCTTCACGAATGAGATCGTTCGGGGTGAGTATCACCACGCGATTTTCCGGGTCTGCTTTGAACGCAAGCTGCCTAAGTGTCATCGTCTTTCTCCCACAAGTCGTCGATCGAGGTCGAAGCGTCGATGGCTTTTTCAATGGCTCCCTCGAACGCAGAAGTTTTGTGCCAAGACTCGGCCAATTTTTCGGCCTTTTTGCCGGCTATGAGCGCCTTCTTTAGGTGTATCGACTCCAGCCGTTCAATGATTGTCCTTACACCGTACCGAACGCGGTCGACGGCCTCGGAGAATGCGTCCTTGTACATCTCGTCATGGGCATCCTGGATGGCTTCGGCGACTGAGGCAGCTTCTTCAGCGATCTTCCTTGGAACGATAAACTTTGCCCCTGATGATCTGGCGCCGACCCCGATGACTACCTTATCCAGTGGTTCATCAAAACGATTCCAGGCGGCAAGCGACGACGGGATTGCCATGACTTTCAGTACTTTCGCAAGCAGTTCTCGGCCTGGGCAGTACTTTATCTCCACGCGAATGGGGTCGCCATATTTGGCGAGAGCCTCGAGGAGGTTCTTGTTTTCCTCCCGTACTGTCTCCAGTTCGCATCTCGGGCATCTTCCTTCGGTGAGCATGTCTTCATGTTTGTGGCACCTGGTTCGCCTTGCCATTGCATTCCTCCGGAATAAAAAGAGCAGAGAGTCCAGCTCCGTCGACAGTTATTCACAATTCTTATGACTAAAAAAGAGCCGGTTTTAGCCGGCTCTCTACGATGTAGCGCTCACCTCGACTTGTACACCGTGATCTTTTTATACTCCTTGCTGTTGATCCACGTGGTCGAGTACTTGCCGTCTCTGATGCAGAAGAAGTCTCCGCGGATGGCCAGAACTTTCGTCCTAGGGTAAGAGTCTGACCACTCGATCTCGTCGCCCACCGAAAAGGGCGATGGAGCGGACGATACGTTGATTGCGATGTACGCGAGCAGCAGAACACCGAGAATCAGCAGCCCCATGCTGACGCGCTCCTTCGTCAACAAAGGAGCCAGTGGGGTCGTAACCCGTTTGAACAGTGTCATAGACACCTCCTTTCAATGTTCTTATGACACAATCGAGGTAAAAAGAGGGAGGCTTGCGCCACCCCCTCCGACCCAAAGGCCTCGCACTGCTTCGACGACACCAACCCATCCCCGAAGGGATGGACAACGTCAGGGTTGCCTGCGTCGACGTTTTTTCTTCTCGTTACGAGTAAAGAACGCCTGCAAGTCCCTCTGGAGTTCGCCTGTACCGAGTCGATAGCCTACCACGGCCACGGACCCGAGCAACAAGACGATTAAACTCTCGAGGCCCCGAGCGATGCCAGGCGGGTAGCGGTCCATCGGACCCTCCTTTCGACACGGCCGCCGTTACAGCACTTGTCCAGCTCGTTAATTTTGGTAGAATTCCCTGAACACTAATCTTGTGACTGAACCTGAGCTATTTTTTGAGGTTGCTATGGAGAGCGCCATGCTTCGTATTCTGGCTGAACAGGGACGTGCAGATCTGGAGAAGAGGGCCTTCAGACTCCGTAGCAACGATGACGGAAGTAATCCTGTTCTACAGGCCGTTGCTATGCACACGATGCAGCAGCCGCCCCCGAACCTCCCCATGCTCAGCAGCCTCTACGCCCAGAAGCTCGAAAAGGATCTTCGGAGTGATCTGGAGCACCCCGACGAGATGGACGAGATGGCGGCCGATCCTCTGCATCAGGAGAACAAGCGACTTCGCCGCATCACGCAGAACATGCGCTCGAAGATGGAGCTGATCCGGATGCAGCGAGAGATGGCCCGTATTCAGGGCGAAATCTCAGCCATGCAGGGTATGGCGCCGAATCCGGCAGCCGCAGCCGCAGCAGGCGGATTGCCTCAAGAGGCCGGCGGAGTTCCGCCCGAGGCTGCGGCTGCTGTCGCTGCTCAGCAGGGCGCCGCTCAGCAGGGCGCCGCTGCACCCCAGGGTCCTCCGGTTGGCGGAGCACCAGTCGCCCCACAACCCCAGCCAGGCGGCGGCGCAGTAGGACCTGTCGAAGCCGCAAGTATGTAGGAGGAAGTCATGTCTTTCAGCGTGGCCGGAAGAACACTCGATTTCTACGACGACCCCGAGTTCATCGCACACATCGGGGCCAGGAATCTCGACCTAGTTCCCCTTGAGAAGATGGGGTCCCTGACAGACAGGGATTTTGCCGTGAAGATCGCCACAGGAAACGGTGACGTGCGGCGCTGGCCTGTCTACAACAAGACGGCCACGGCGCTGTCGGGCCGTTATTTCTGCGACGTTGCCGAGAGTCTGCCGGAGAATCTCCGTAACGCCGCAGGATACTTCCTGAAGCGCGCACACCTCCGTCACGACCTGAATCTCCCATACGGCCTCGCCGGGGCCTTCCCGCGTCCTGTGAGCGGTCTCGTGACCCTTGAGGAAGCGGACGAGATCGAGCCCATCGATCCGCAATTCCTCGCCAAGAGCGCCCAGGATGACTTCTTGTCGGGCATGAGCAAGCTTGACCCGCAGGAACGGTTCGATCGGGCCAACAAGCTCTTCAAGATTGCCGCGTCCACGGGGGTCGGTCTTGACACCCGGATCTGGGATTACGTCGAGAAAGAGCGGCACGGGCCATATCTTCGTCAGGAACTTCGTGACCGGCATACGCTCGTGAAGGAGGGGACGACAGCTCACCTGGCTGACGCGTTCACCAAGATCATGCACGAAGCTATCGGAAACGGCCCGGGGGCTGTCGCCGAATCTCTGGGGACCTTCGACAAATTGGCCGGCCTATGCGATCGATACGACGACGGTCTCCGTGATCCCTATCTCGCCGTGTATGGCGGCCTCTCCATGGAGAAACTCGGCAGCAAGGACGAGGACATTCGCAAGTGGAAGCTGGAAACGCTTGCGACCAAGGGTACCGAGCTCAGCAAGATCTTCGACGACGTCTTCGTCTCGAAGTTCGTCAACGACCCGGTGAAGACATTAGCGGAGGCGGGCACCGTGGAGAAGCGCATTCTCAGTCACATGATGAACCGCATCCCGAATACCGGTGTTGGTCACGTGAAGCGTCAATTACTGGAGCCCGCCGGAGTCGGCCTCAGCGCCGCGCTCAAGAGCGTGGACAGAGCCCTGGCAGGATCGAATGGGTAGTGTGAAGTGGCGAAAGTCTCCGATCTCAAGAATGTGTTTCGTGAGAGATTCTTTCCTCCGGGCGTGTACCGCAGAGTTCTGTTCGGGAAGTACGGTAGCGCGTGGCTAGAGTGGGATCCTCAGACTCTCTGGATGGAGATCGAGGAAGACTTCCGGGCCCAGGTGAGTGACGAAGTCAGAGACAAAATCAACGCTCTCCGCGTTCTGCTCACTACTCGCGATTTCTGGGAAGACTATTCGGTCTTCGAGAAGGTCATCATCGCCTTCAATGATCGTTATGTGGATCCGGAACACATCCAGGTCTGTCTCCCAGAAGAACTCGGTTACGGGCTGACGTGCGTGAACTCTATCGTAGTTTGGCCGTTCTCCCGTGAGATAAAGGTGTACGTTCAGGGCTGTTGCCGAGAAATGGGGCTGTTGGTCTATCATCGGGCCTTCGCCTTCGCGCAGCCCGTGTATACGGGTGCGCTCAAGGATCTCGCGCAAGAGGTCCGGAAGGTCTGGGACATCGATAGATTCACTCAGATCACCATCCCTGAGCATCAGCAGCACGACCCGGTCATGACCCAGGTGGGCAAGCTGCACGACATAGAGGTATACGTCAAAGAGCGTCTGTCGAAGGGCGAGGAGGTGCCGGTATGAATACTGCGTTCATGAGGGGATTCTTTGACGAGCTGGAGAAGCGGGCGGTTGGCGAGACGATCGCCGGCATCAAGCAGCCGAAGGAGTCTTTCGAACGATTCATCGGTCAGACTTCCGGTAAAGAGAAGACGGACTACGAGAAGACGCTCAAGGCCGGGATCATGAAGGATCCTCTCACGCCGAAGAAGTCCCTCGGTGGGGCGGCTCCCCTTCCCCAGAGACAGGGGCCGGTATAATGAACCCATTCATGGCCGGATTCTTCGACGAGCTACAGAAGATCGCCAAGAAGGGCGTCAAGATGCAGCCTCTTACGCCGGCGGAGCGGACGGCCGCGAATAAGAGATACGCGCAGGCCAAGCCGAGAATGGGCCAGGGAGACGGGTGCTCGCCGGGAAAGAGCGAGAAGGGCTATGACTTCCATACGCACAGAGCGCACACTGGTTGGTTCCCGTCTCCCGACAAGATTCCCCTCAGCAAGATTCAGTTTGTGGGGACGACAGCGTGAATAGCGCATTCATAGCCGGATTCCTGGACGAGCTCTCGAAGCTTGGGATGGAGCAGTTCGACGAGAGAATGCGCGTTTTGAAGAAGCAGTACGCGGGCCGTTTATCCGATATCTTCAGCAAGAGAGTCCCAGCTAGGCTCGAGGCGGCCATGGACCGGCGGTTTCCCAAGGTACCTTCGGCCAGACCAAAACCGATCGTAAAGGCCGTGGCTAAGACGGCGGATTTCAAGGACATCGTCCACCACCCAATCACGCAAACGATCGGCTATGCGGCTTTGGCCGGCGAGGGAGTCCGCCGACTTGCAGGCGACAGAAGTCCTCAGAAGACTCTCCACAAGAGTCGTCTTGGGCGGCGTATTCGACTGGGCACGCTCGGCGTCGGGTCGGCGTTCTTGGCTGCGGAAGCTCTTGCAGCTCTTGGAGCCGTCTTCAGCAAGAAAAAGCGAAAGAAGTCCGGTCAGGCTGCGCCAAGCGTTATCATAAAAGTGCAGAAGTCAGAATCGAGTGCGCCCAAGATTCGCATGGGAAGAATACCGAAGCTGCCGATGATGCGCCTGGGTAAGCTGACCAAGGCATTAGGATTCAAACGATGAGCGATGTCGCAACACTAAAGACTAAGACGCGGTCAGGCGCCCGGTCGGTACAAACGTATCCGCACCCGGCGTTCGACCTTTCTTCCGCGTTCATCCCGCCTTCGATGAAGGAGTTGTACCGGTGGTGCCTGTTCCTGTACATGACGCACTCCGAGATCAAACCTATCTTGAAGAAGAAGGTTGCGTATGTTCAGACGCCACTAATCTACAACGGGACGCCGAACTCGAAGAAGATCTGGAAGTCCCTCCTCGAGAGCAATATCAACATCAAGCGCGTCTCTATAGAGGCACTTCTTGACATGAGCGTCTACGGCGTGGCCTACCAGTCCATCGCCTATCCCTTCGAGCGTTTCCTGATATGCCCCTCCTGCAAAGAGAAGTTCCCGATTAAGAATCTGAAATGGCGGTACGAAGGACATATGTGGATGTCTCAGTGTCCGAAGTGTCACCACAAGGGGGAGTTCAAATCGGAAACGGTCACGGTCAGGAATCGCTCGCGAATCAAGATCATTCGCTGGCGTCCCATGGACATGGAAGTGCAGAGTAATCCTTGGACGGGCTACAAGAGATACATCTATCGGGTCCCCCGATACCTCATCAAGAAAATCGAGGATCCGAAGAGAAACCGTGTACTCGTCGAGACGACGCCTGACGAGCTCCTCGAGTCCATCAAGCAGAACAAGAACTTCGGTCTCGACGAGGATCAGATCTACGTCTTTGAGGAGCTTGGTCCGTCGTCAGAGGACGACAACTTCCCCATCCCACCGCTTCTGCACGTGTTCAAGGACTCATGGCTTTATCAAACGCTCAGACGGGCCCAAGAGGCCATCAGTGTAGAGCACATTCTGCCTATGACCGTCCTCATTCCTTCGGCTGCGCCGGCCGGAGCGTCGCCACACATGAACTACAACCTTCAGACGTGGGCAGCGAACATGCAGGACATGGTCCGGACCTGGCGCCGAGACCCCAACGCCATCTTCACAGCACCCTTCCCGTGCACGGTGGAGAACATCCGCGGCGACGCCAAAGCTCTGAATGTTTTCAACGACATGGAGATGGTTCGTCAGCAGATTGCCGGCGGCTTGGACGTTCCGATCGAGTTTGTCATCGGAAATCTTCAGTGGTGCCAGCATGTCCATACGGGGCTTATCCTTACGTCGAACGGCCTCCAATACCTCAAGGAGATGATTCCTGAAAGTGAGGGACGAACCGAGATTTCCGCTGAAGCTCCGGGCCACGACAACGAGAGCGGAGAGGCTGTGCTCGCCCACAATGTCGGCGAGAAGAAGTCCCTTGAGATCTCGTTTGAGACAGGGATTGTCCTTTGTCCTGGCGAGGAACATGCTTTCCGTCGGCTCAATCCGAAGACACTTGAGCCTGAGTGGGTCCGGGCTGCGGATCTTCAGGCCGGTGACCGCGTCGCAGTACGATCGGGCACGGATCTCTGGCCCGAAGAGGCCCCAACACTCCCAATGTCGGAGACATCGAGTGGAGAAAAACCGGTCTCGACGCCAGCGGCAATGACCGATGACGTTGCCGCCATTATGGGGGCGATGACCGCTGAAGGTTCGTTGACAGAGAAGAGTCATCCGTCGATCGGGATGGATGACCAGGACGTTATGGACGACTTGAAAACTCGGTTTGATCGTACGTTTGGCTACGATGTGGCATACCGAGACTCTGTGCCTGCGCACAGGTTTGGTTCTGGTCGTCAGTATCGAGTCGATGTTTATCGTAACGGCGCGGCGCGCTTTCTTGGTGATCTGTGTGGTTACGGGTATGCCGGAGACAAGAGCATACCCCACCTCATTCGCACTTCACCCAAACCTCTCGTTGCCGAGTACCTTCGGTACATGTTCGAGGGAGACGGCGGCGTATCCTCTGACGTCCGGTACGGCTCGAAGTCTAAGAAGTTGTGTGAGGAGACACAGGCAGTTCTCCTGAACTTCGATATCATCAGTCATGTCTATCCGCCATCTGGAAACGTTTGCTGGACGCTAACCATCGTGGGCGAGGAGATGGTGCGTTTCAGGAAGGAGATAGGTTTCGTCTCCGAGAGGAAAAAGCGCGCGCTCGATGCAGCCATTATCTGGTGGGGTGTTCGATCCTACGATAGGCCGAGCATTCGGCAGAGACTTCCGTTCGTCAAAGAAAGACTTCTGGCGTTTCGGAAGGAACACATGGGGCCCAACGGATGGATTGTTGACCACGAAGTTCCCGAGATGGGTCAGGAGTGGTACTCGCACTCCGAGCTTGCGGTCCTTCTGTCCAAGGACAAGTCGACGGTTTCCAACTACATTAAGCGCGGCCTCGAAGTCCGCAGGATCGTTCCGGGAGTGGGCGGGCGGTTTGCGGCCATGATGTTCCATCGGGATGACGTCCGCGTCTTTATTGAGACTGTTGGGGTTCGGCGCCGCATGCGCTTCCCGTATCCCAACTGGGAGATGTCTCGAGGACAGCTCCGGGACATGGATCTGTCGTACGTCATCAAGAAAGACCCGGCGCTTGCCAAGACGCTCGTTGAGCGTGTGGAGGACGGGCTGATCTGGGTTGAGGTGCAGTTGGTCAAAGACGGCCCGGTCGTGCCGATGGGTGACCTTACTGTGGCGGGCACGAACAGCTACCTGACCAACGGGGTTGTCGTTCACAACAGCGGCGCCTCTGTCTCCCTGCGGGTTCTTGAGAACGTGTTCTTGAACATGATCGAGGACCTCACGCGGTTCGAGCAGACCTTCCTCATTCCTCGGCTCCAGCGATTTCTGCGTCTGCCTAAGATCGAGATCACGCACCAAAAATTCAAGATGGCCGACGACGTGCAGCAGAAGCAGCTCGCACTGTCGCTCCGTCAGACCAACACCATCAGTGATCGTACGACGATCGAGCAACTCGACTTCGACTTCGACAAGGAGAAGGAGAACAAACGGGCCGAACGCGAGCAACGGCTTCGGGACATGTACGCGGAGCAGATCGCGCAGGCGAAGACGCAAGCCGAGGCGCTTATCATTCAAGGTCGCGCTCAGATGCAGCTCCAGAAGGAGCAGATGGATCAGCAAGCTGCGGCTCAAGCGGCGGCATCCGAACAGGCCATGGCGCAGGGAGCACCCATGCAGGGGGGCCAGGCACCCCAGGAAGCCAATCCGGCGGCGCCCGCGTCTTCTTTCCCGGGTAACAACGGCGGAAGCGGCGGTCCACCGCTACCACCGCCCAGCCTTCTGGGTCTTATGGCCGAACACTTCATGAAGAACACGCCAGACCACATGAAAGAACACGAGCTCATGGCGTTGCAGGAAACGAATCCTCAGCTTTCACGGGCGATTCAGCTGCGCATGAAGGTCATTGGAAATGCCAAGAAGGCCATTAGCGCGCAGCCCGAACAGAAACCTCCGAGGAATCCGGAGAAAGCGGGGATCTGATGGCGATGCCGGCCAAGAGAGAACACGACCCCTTCTCTGAGGCCGTGAACGCCATTCAGCGGGCGCGGCCGACACCACTGTCTATCTTCGCCGAAGAAGACGAAGAGCCCGGGCAGCAGACGAGAGAGGTCCAGGACGTTGAGGTCCTCAATCTGGTCTTCGAGCCGGACAAGATTGTCTGGCGCAAGCTCCACAACGACCCCAATGTGGACATCATTTCGGAGAACGAACGGTCAAACCGGATGTCCACCCTCACCTACATCAAGTTCATCCGCCGAATTTCCGTAGACGCGCCAGACTCGGAGCCGGACGTATTCCAAGAACCGTGCGAAGAAGACGATCCGCTGCTCGACGAGATGTGGGGCGAGTAAAAAGGAACGGTTAAGCCGTTCCTTTCTGGCAAGATTCCTCTTTCTTCAGGATGAAGCCGTCGAGCTGAGGCTCGAACTTCAGGTCCCAGTTTTCGGTCTTGACTTGTTCGTCTCGGAAGGCCTTCTCGGCCTTCTCACGTTCAGCTCCCCGCACGGCCAGGTAGCGGCAGAAGGCGTCGAAGGCCTCCTGTGTGTCGACGTGGTACGCGGGGATGCCGCCGATTGGCCCCGGGTTCTCCTCGTCGAGCTTCTCGAACACCGTTATCCAGTGCTCTTCCTTCACTTTCGTGTTCGGGACGAAGACGTGGTGTTTCTTGTCTAGGAAGAGATCGCAGCCGCCCTCAACCCGTTTCATGTCGATACGGTTGTGGCGGCGAAGGTAGTGTCCCTCTGGTCGCGGACAGCCGCAGTGGCCGTCAACGCGCATTTTGTTACCGTGTTGGTCGAAGAGGATGGCTGCGTCCTTGGGGTGGATCTCATCCACGAGCTTCTCGCAGCTCACGATCCAGTAGGTCCAGGCCCTGTAGAGTTTCCAGTCGTAGAGCTTCGCCCCCACCTTGAAGTGCGTCTCCGTGTGGAAGCTCTTCGCCAGACTCGGGATGATGATGCCTGGCGGCGTCTGGGCAGCGGGGCACCCCTCGTCGAGGACCTGGACTTCCTTCTCCTCCGTGATGATGTTCGTTACGCCGGCGCGGCGTAATTCGGCCAGGATGATGTCCCGGCACTGAATTGGTTTGAACGGCCCGTCTCCCAGACTAATCATAGATTCTCCTTTCCTTGGGAAGCATCTTGTAGTACTTCCTCGTGAACTTCATGTGCATGTCCAGCATTTTCAGGTCGATGAACTTCCCGAGGCACTTTACAACAGGCTCGATGTGAATAAGTTCTTCCGGCGCCATGAGGCCACAGGCGTAGGCGCGGATTAGCATCGCCTTGATGTTGATGATGATAGGCCTTACGGTCACGATGCCGTAGAGGATCTCCTTCGTTGGGCGCCCTAGGATGGAGTCGAATGGACTCCACCACTGGTTGTTCACGCCGAAGCGTTTCGTGTGGAGCGCAAGGTGCACTCCGAGCTTCCAATGGTTCCGGAGATAGCGTGTTGTCGGATGTGACCATACGCTCACGGGGCCTCCTTTTCGGTTATCTTGTTCACATCCTGACAAAAGCGCGAGTACTTATCGTTAGGATGATCTCCGTCGAAGCGAACGGTATATTGGCCCTCGACGCCTGTCGGTTCGATAATGGTGGCCACACCTTCATCGAACCGTTTACCGCTTGGCATATTATTGAAAACCCGTACTCGGTCTCCGCTTTTTAGAGCCATTGCGTGTCCCTCTCCTATAAAAAAGATGTTGTTCTTCTACAAATCTTATGACATATGTTGTGGTTATTCTTCGTATAACCACAGAATTTAGTAGTCAGAACTTTCTTTCTATGTTACTTTAATAGTGAGAGCTGAACTTTTCGGAGGTTCTCGGTGAACCCCGTTCTACCTTTCGTGAGGTGTGCCATGAAGCCCGGAATAAGGGGAGATGTGCCGTTCAGCGGTACGCCGACTCCCAATATCTGCCCGGGCTGTGGGGACAGGCTGTTCTCCATTAGCCCAGGACTCTTGAGATGCGAACTCTGCGGAGCCGTGATCAACGTGTCAGAGGCTGTAGGCGGCAATCGTGAGTCGTCTTGGGGAGGTAGCGACATCGTCGTTCCTCACGAAATGGCGGCCAGGCTTTCGAACCACATATTTTGTCAACGGCAACGCAGGAAGACAGGCTCTTTCTCGATTTGACGCCTGTCGCATCGACTTAAAAAGGGACCCCACCTGGAGAAGGTGGCGGTCCCCAACCATCCTCGCACCCGTGGGTGCGACTACTTGGTCCTCGGTTCGGTTAGGTGGATCTCGTAGAACGTCTCCACTTCTGAATGTAGCTGATTCTGCGGATCATCTGCATCGAAGCGAAAGAATCGAATCTGTTTGGCGTAGGCTAAGCGGTCTTTTTCGTCCCCGGTGTGGTGGGTTACCCAACGACTCGCCGCTTTGTGGACTTCGCTATAGTCGCCACTGGCGTGCTTCCTGTCAACTCTGTTGCTGTCGATGACGAGGTACATCCAATTCTTCTTTTGTTTCACGGCCTTCTTTTTCATGCGTTTTTCTCCTTATTCAGAAGGTATTCGTCGATCTTTTCCGTTCGTTTCTCGATTCCCTCGCGCATGAACTGAAGCGCAAGAGCTGCCGAAATGGGTATCTGTACACTCGACATGTCGTCTCTGAACAGCCAGCGACCGATATCCTCGAGGGACCGTTTCGCCATGTTCATCTCCTCGGCCATGTTGGTCTTATCCTGTTCGAGCCGCTCGATCTCTCCGGTGAGCAAGTCGACGATACGGTTGAAGAGTCGATTGGCTTCGTCGTCAGCGGAATCGAGTTCTACGACATTTGAGAAGCGTTGAATGTTGGCGTCGAGCTCAGTTTTCCAATCTTGTTCTTTGGGCATAGGTGTCTCCTCAGTAAAAAGAGCGGCAATAGTGCCGCTCACTCTTCATCCTTGTAGTTGGATCAGGAATGTGGTTAGTGAACGGGGAGCGCTCTTCTTCCTCCGGTTTAGGTTTACTCGACGATGACAAGACGCGTGTGAGACACGAACCTCGCCGCTACGCCGAACCGTGCGAACGGTACAGCCTAGTTTTCGGGCCGCTTGCAGGGCGTTTTTGAGGTTCATCCCGGGCGTTACTGGGACGATCTGTCGTTTCGATCTGGAACTTTTTTCACGAGACTCTCCCATCTCTGGAAGATCTTCGCTAATTGTTCCTTCGTCACCACCAACTCCGTAAGCTGGCCTGGCTTCTTCAGGAAGGTCGTCCCTTTCGTCTTCCTCTCGTTCGACATCACCGAATCCCCTCCAAATTGCCCGCTTGAAGTTGCGTATTGAGAGTCCCTTAGCCCACTTGGGGGCCCCTTCTTCGGTCACGACTCTTCCTGTGACAGTGTTCACCACCACCGAGAAGGCCGTGCCGGCATATTTGCCGACCCATGTCTCTTGCATTCTTCACCTCCTTTGGTATAAAAAGCGCCGGGTTACAGCGCCTTAGAGAGAATCTTCTCCGTTCCTTTCACTATTCTTATGCCACATCTGATCGATTTTCTGTCGTATTACACTATAGTTAGGACGATGCTCTACCCGAGGTGAACGCATGATCATCAGTCAAGAGCGTTTTGCAGCTCTGCTCAACAACCTGAAGAATCGGATCGAGAAGATGTTCCCGATTGCGGGAGAACGGAACTCGATCTCGCTTTCCAATATGCGTTGGGCGAACACCGGCGCGGAGGTGTACGGCAACCCCGAGTTGCACAAGAAGTATAAGACGACAGGCAGAACGCTGGCGTCGAGGCTTCTGGCGGATGTTTCGATTGTGGACACGACGACCGGCAAAATGCTCGACCGTCAAACGGGGCACCCCATCCTCTCTGTCCCCCACCTCACCAGCAAACAGTCGTTCATCGTCGGAGGCAAAGAGGTTCAGATCGTCAACCAGATCAGACTGAAGCCCGGCACGTACACAAGGTACATGGCCGACAACAATGTCGAGACCTTCATCAATACCGCGGGCGGCGGCTATCGAATCCAGTTCGACCGTGTGCGCCAAGTCTTTCGTATCCGTGTCGGGCAGAGCACCTACGTCTACCTCTACCCGATTCTCAAGGCGCTGGACGTGACGGATGTCGATTTACGGAAGATCTGGGGCGACGAGATTCTTCAGCAGAACCGTAAGTACGACCGGCCGGCTGAGCTAGCCAAGCTCTACAAGAAGATGCGACCCTATGCAGAAGCACCGAAGACGGTGGAGGACCTGGCGGTCGCCGTTAAGGACTTCTTCGCGTCCAAGCCGCTCGACCCCAACATCACGAAGCTGACGTTGGGAACGAAGTACAGCCGTATCGACCCCAAGGTGCTCGTAGCGTCGAGCGAAAAGGCTCTGAGGCTCGCACGTGGAGAGGTGAAGGCCGACGATACGGAGAACCTCGCCTACAAATCCATCCACTCGGTGGACGACTTTGTCTTCGAGAAGCTCGAGAAGAACATCCCCATGGCGGAACGGGCCATCAAATATCAGATCGACCGAAGGCCGAAGGTCGTGGACGTGATCCCTCCTTCCCTCTTCACCAAGCCGATTCATCGGTTCTTCACCACGAGCGAGTTCTCCAGGTACAGCGACCAGAATAACCCCATCGATATGGTTGGCGTTCAGTCTCTGGTGACGTCCATGGGCGAGGGGGGTATCTCGTCCGTCCACGCAGTGAGTGATCGTCTCCGGGCCCTCCACCCGAGTCACTTGGGCGTTTTCGATCCGGTCCAGACCCCCGAGAGCAATCGCATCGGCATCAACGCACACCTTGCGCTCGGTGCGAGGAAAATCGGGAACGACATCGGGTTGACAGTTATCAACGCTAAGACGGGAACCCGGGAAACAAAGAAAGCCTTTGACATCCAAGACAAGGTCTTGGCTTTCTACGACGAGTTCGATCACACGGTCTCTCCACCAAAGGCCAGAAGGGACCGTGTGAAGGTTCGGTTCAAGGGTGAGCTGAAGCTGATGCCGGCACGGAAGGTAGATTACATCCTCGACAGTCCGGCTAAGATGTTCAGTTTCGCCGCGAACGCTGTTCCCTTTGTTCATACGAACAGCCCAAACCGCGTGCTCATGGCCAGTCACCACATCTCGCAGGCGGTTCCGCTCGCAGATCCGGACGTTCCGCTCGTGCAGAGCAAGTTCGGGGCCAGGGGCTATGAGACGGCCGTCGGAGAGCGCATTGTGCCGCAGGCGCCGGCGAACGGAACAGTGAAGCGTATCACCACCAAGAAGATTACAATCAAGGGTGATGACGGACAGACGTACACCGTACCGCTCCACGACCACTACCCACTCAACTCGAACGCCTTCTTGAACGAGAAAGCGATTGTGGCCGTCGGACAGCGGGTGAAGAAGGGGCAGCCCGTTGCGGATTCTGACTTCACCCGAGGTGGCGCTCTTGCGCTGGGTAAGAGCCTTCGCGTGGGTTTCATGCCCTACAAAGGGTACAACTTCGAAGACGGGATTGTTGTTTCGGAGACGGCGGCTAAGAAGCTCACGAGCGTGCACAAACACGAACTCTCTTTGAATCTCGACGCCACGATCAGCATAGGTCTGCCGGTGTTCCTAGCCCACTTTCCCGCGGAAGCGGAGGGGGTCGATCGCTCCAAGTACGACCCAAGCGGCGTCGTCAAGACCGGAGCAATCCTCTCGATGGGTGACGTGGCCATTCCGGCGGTGAGGAAGATCAAAGTCCACGAGGAGTTCAGCTACGCCAGCCTTCATAGGTCTCTGCGCAACCAGTGGCAGGACGTCTCTGTGCGGTGGGACAGTGGATATCCTGCTGAAGTGATGAACGTCGTCAAGACGAGGAAGTTCATTACGGTCTATGTGAAGACTAGTGAGGCCCTTGAGGTCGGCGATAAACTTTCGTCGCGCCACGGCTCGAAGGGCATCGTCACGATGATTCTTCCGAACAAGGAGATGTACCAAGGACAGGACGGAAAAACTTTGGACGTTCTGTTCAATCCGGCTGGCGTGCTGGGGCGCGCCAATCCAGGTGTCTACCTCGAGGCGGCGGCTGGAAAGATTGCCGAGAAGACCGGGAAAACATATCTCGTGTCGAATTTCGCCCCCGGTGACGCGACAGAAAGGGTCCGTCAGCAGCTCAAGGCCAACGGTTTCGACGAGAACGGTGTCGAAAAGCTCTACGACCCGACCACGAACAAACATCACAAGAACGTGATGACTGGAAATCTCCACTTTGTGAAGCTTCGCCACCAGGTCTCAAAGAAACTGAGCGCCCGTGGCCACACCACGTATACCCACGACGAATCGCCGGCGAGAGAGCCTCACGCCAGCCCTATGGCCATCGGCATGATGGAGATGTACTCGCTTCTCTCGAGCGGAGGCACTGCGTTCCTGCGGGATGCGGCCACAATCAAGTCTCAGAAGAACGACGACTACTGGAAGGCCATACAGCTAGGTCTTCCCACACCTCCGCTGAAGTCGCCTTTTGTGGTCGATAAGTTCATGTCGTACATGCGCGGCGCCGGCATCAACGTGAAGCAAGACGGCAAGAAACTCAAGGCGCTTCCCCTCACGGATGCAGACATTATGAGTCAAAGCAACGGTGAGATCACGAGCCCCGGCGTGGTTCGGGCAAACGATCTTTCTCCGGAGCCGAAAGGGTTATTCGATCGAGGGTTGACGGGTGGGTTCGACGGCCGTAATTGGAACCACATAGCACTCGAGGGACCGATCGCCAACCCTCTCATGGACCAGGCCATCATCAGTGTTCTCAGTGCGCCCGGGAAACTGTTCAAGCGATCGGACTTCAACGGACTCATCAACGGGACGCTGTGGGTCTCTCCAGATGGTGAGTTGACGCACGAACACACTAAGGAGAACGTTTCGGGCGGCGAGGGGCTCAAGCTACTACTCTCAAAGATCGACGTGAGCGCGGATATACAGACCCTGCGGCGCCAGGTGGTTGGTCTGAAAGGCGACAGGAGGGACGTGGCTATCAAGAAGCTGCGCTACCTTCGGGCTCTAAAGGCGATCAATATCACGCCGGTTCAGGCATACACCAACACGAAGGTTCCTGTCGTCCCGGCCAAGATGCGTCCGATTTACCCCAACCCCGACGGAACACTGAACGTGGCTGACCCGGTTCACGGCTACCGCGAAGTTCTGATGATAAACAATCAGATCAAAGACCTGAAGAACCTGGGGGTGGACGGAAGGAATCTCGCCCCGCTCCGGGCGCAACTCTATGGGGCTGTGCGCGGTCTTGTTGGGTTGCAGGAGCCTCTGACGCGCAGCAAGAACTTCAAAGGCTTCCTGGCCACCATCAAGGGTCAGCAGAACAAGTACGGTCTTTTCCAGGGACGTGTGCTGAAGCGCCGGCAGGACCTCTCCGGACGGTCCACCATCATTCCTGATCCGAAGCTCGGTATTGATGAAGCCAAGATCCCGGAGGAGATGGCGTTCACGATTTACAAACCGTTCATCGTGCAACGCATGGGGATGCTCGGGTACACCCCCCTGAAAGCGCGTGAGCTTATTGAGAAGCGCGATCCTACGGCAAGGGTCGCGCTCGAGGCGGTCATTAAGGACAGGCCCGTCATCTTGAATAGGGCTCCCTCTCTCCACAAATTCAGTCTGCTTTCCTTCAAGCCTATGCTGGCGAAGGGGAAGGCCATCGAGATCAATCCCCTCGTCGTGAAAGGATTCAACGCCGACTTCGACGGAGACGCTATGCAGGTGCACGTGCCTGTGTCCGAGGATGCTCGACGGGAAGCCATGACGAAGCTCCTACCGAGCTCGAACTTGTTCAGCCCAAGAGACGACTCGTTGGTCCATGGACCGTCGAAGGAGATGGTCTTGGGGATCTACCTCATGACGACGCCCGAGGGGACGCCGAAGAAGGCTGCCAACGAGAACGATGCGCTTCAACAGTATAGGGCAGGACGTATAAAGGTGAACCAGGCTGTAAAAGTTGGCGGAAAAGTGATTTGTCCGGGACAGATCATTTTCAACCAAGCCTTTCCTGTGGGTTTCAAGCCCGGGAACGTTCAGGTCAAGAAGAACGACCTCATGCGGCTTCTCCACGAGCTCGCCAGAAAGAGACCGGCTGTTTCCGGACAGGTTATCTCGAAGGTGAAGGACCTCGGCAACAAGTACGTCACCGAGATCGGCTGGTCGTTCAGTCTGGCTGACCTTCGTTTCCCGAAGAACGAGAGAGACAAGATCCTAGACAAAGCCAAGAAGGCTTCCAAGAAGGTGGGATTCGCCAAGGCGTACAGTGCGGCTGCGGACGAGATGGAGCGGGCGGTCAAGCGCCTCAGCGGCAACCGTCTCGTCGTCGGAGGGCCGATTTCCGGTGCGTTCGGGAAGGCGAACATGATTACGCAGATGATCGCAGCTCCTGTGGCTGTGACGGACCACGAGGGGAAGGTAACGGAAGTGCCCATTACGAAATCCTTCTCTGAGGGGATGGACATGGGGAGCTATTGGGCACTCATCCCGGGTGCTCGGAAGGGCTTGATGGATCGAGCACTCTCAACAGCAGATACCGGGGCGTTCGGGAAATCACTCATTGCGGCCACAGTGGACACAACTATCTCGACGAGAGATTGCGGAACGCAGATGGGGCTCGAGATGAGCATCACCGATCCTGAAGCGCTCGACCGCATTGTGGCCAGTGGTCGGTATCGCGGGAAGACGACCGACCCTAAGCTTGTCCGGAATCTGAAGGCCCGTGGCGTGAGGAAAATCCGCGTGCGCTCTCCGCTCCGGTGTCAAGCAACTCGTGGTATCTGCGCCATGTGCTTCGGTCCGTTGGAAAACGGTCAGCTACCGAGTGTGGGTTACCATGTCGGAACGCTGGCTGGGCAAACGAT
>SDBT01000386.1_pt1 | contig 68286 bp, 50 predicted proteins | sample 2277101 | NCBI WGS metagenome assembly SDBT01 (sample SAMN10404973, study PRJNA504765) | marine sediment metagenome | isolation source: marine sediment core GS10_PC15, 103 cmbsf | place: Arctic Ocean: Southern Knipovich Ridge | collected 2010
GTGCACTCAAGAGTCGGATTTTATGGAGTTATGGAAAAATAGAATCCTGAAAGCGGGAGATCGAGGTACCCAGGTAGCCAGAGGAATAGTTGGACCGGCAAGATATGTGAAATCTCCGTTCTCCATGGAGATGGCGGAAATGACCGCGAAACATTCCCCTGGTGTTTACACAGGTCAACCGGATGATATGTCGAGCGTTTCTCCGGAGCTGCTGCTTAAAGAGATGGAGGGTTTTACGGCTGCGTATGCGGAAGAACCAGATGAGAATAAGGCGCTCACCGCCGGGGGGGAATGTGCCCAAAGGATAGACGATATGCCAAAAGTCGAGGAATTAATAAAGAGAACTGTAAAAGAGGCAGAAGAAATCCTCAAAACTATACCAGCAAAGGTCATTGTATAGGGTGAGCACAAGAGGAATATAAATAAAATAGAGGACTCAGGAGGTTTCCAGGGGAAGGTTGAACGAAGCAAAATGCCAAACCAATTAAATCCCAATGTCAAAATCCAAATGTCAAAGGAATGTCAAATGACTAAATGTCTAAAGATCTTTATTCTTTTATTTTGTCATTTGAACTTTATTGTAGGTCAGGCATCTTGCCCGACATAATGGTCCCGCCTGAGGCGGGAGAAGCCCGCCCTACATCTGATATCGGGATTCGTAAAGCGGTTGTATAACACCCCCACCTGAATCCTCCCCCATCCCTTCGACGGAGTTTATCCCGAGCGAGGTCGAGGGGCTCAGGACAGGCAAGGGGGAGGAAATTTAGGAATAAGCAATCTTTATTCCCCTCCCCTTGTGGGAGGGGTTAGGGGAGGGGGAACATAACCTGGTGACGAGAAACGAAACGAGCCCCGTAGAAATAAGTTGCTAAATGTGATTACTTTCGATATATATCGAGAATTTTTAACGGGGCGAGCAGCGCAACCGAATAACGCCTGCCTGCCGTAGCACAAGCCTTTGTGGCGTAGGCAGGAATAACCAATGGGAATAGGAGGATAACATGTATGATTTTATGCTAACCGAAGAAGAGCGAGCCATCCGGGACAAGGTACGTGAATTCGTTAAGAATGAGGTTGATCCGGAATACCTGCGGCGTATGGATCGAGACGAGATCAAGTACCCGCGTGAGCTCTACCAGCTCTATGCGAAGCATAACCTGCTGGGTCTGCGCTTCCCCAGGGAGTATGGGGGACAGGGGATGACCTGGGTAGCCGACTGCGCCGCAATGGGCGAGGTCGGTTGCCTGGGCACTGCCGCCAGCTGCTCGTTCGTCATGCCCTCGATTGTAGGAGAGGCGCTCACTAAATTCGGCACCGAGGAGCAGAAGCAAAAATATTTGAAGCCCATGTGCGAAGGCAAGCTCGTCTCTGCGGAAGCACTCACCGAGCCCCGCGGCGGCTCCGACTTTTTCGGTGTCTCCAGCCGCGCCGAGGACCGGGGCGACCATTTTCTGGTGCGCGGGGCGAAACGGTTCGTGGTGGGAGCCGAGGGGGCGGACTTCTTTCTGGTATATGCCCGCACTAACCTGTCCGAAGACGCCCCGCCTTATGAGCGTATCAGCGCCATGATTATCGAGCGCGGCCCGGGTGTCGAGGCGAAGTATCTTTACGGTCTCATGGGCACGCGCGGCGGCGGTACCGGGCGGTTGGTCTTCCGCGATGTGAAGGTTCCCAAGGAGAACCTTATCGGCCCGCTCCACGGTGGTGCAATCGTCTTCAACACTATGATGATCCCGGAGCGCCTTACCAGCGCTGCGCCGTGCGTAGGTGGTATGAAGGCCGGCCTGGATGTGGCTATGAACTACGCCGACCGGCGTAAGGCCTTCGGTCGGCCGATCCGGAAGTTCCAGGCAGTAAGCTTTATGATCGCCGAAGCCCAGACACTCCTCGATGCCAGTCGGGCTATGGTTTACCAGGCCGCCCGCGCTGCCGACTCGGAGGTGCCCAACCTCAGACGGATCGTCTCGGAGACGAAGAAGTTCGTCACCACCGCCGCCTGGGAGGTAGCTAACCTTACTATGCAGATCACCGGAGGCATTGGCTACACCGATGTATATCCCATCGAGCGCAGTGTCCGCGATACCCGTCTGACACAGATCTGGACCGGCACTAATGAGATAATGAGTGCCATTATCCAGCACGATATCTACGATGAGTTTCGGGCCGAGCGCGGCCGCTATCGCGACTACGAGAAGGATGCCATGCACGGCGATGAGTCCGAGAAGATCTTCGATGACGAGGATATGTGGAAAATATACGAGGAGAATAAGTAGCAACCGCCGCCCTGGGCCGAACGCAATTTCCACTATCCTTTCAACTCAAATAATGCGTTAATGTAGGGGCCGACGTCCTGAGGAGCCCCGATGCCCATCGGGGCGTCTCGAAGGATCGGCCCGAATCCTTCGATGAGCTCAGGACAGGTAAGGGTGGACACTAAAGAAACTGCAAATTGCAAAATGCAAATAATTAATTTGGAATTTGATAAGTGGATAGGCGGTCCGCCTCAGGCAGAAGCCCCGCTAAAGCAATTTGGAAATGTAGGGGCCGACGTCCTGAGGAGCCCCGATGCCCATCGGGGCGTCTCGAAGGATCGGCCCGAATCCTTCGACAGGCTCAGGATAAATTATTGAACCCAAAACAGTAATTGTAGGGGTTCGATTCATCGAACCCGATCCGCCTCAGGCGGATTGATGGCCTACTTCGTCCGCCTGATCCTCCTGCGGCGGACAGGGGCGGACTACGAAGGCTGAAAATCAAGCCCCTACACCAAATAGGTACAAGCGTGTCCTGAGCCCCGCCTGTGGTGGGGTCGAAAGGCTCAGGACAAGGTTTTGAACATTTGATATTAGAATTTTGAATTTATTTAGGGTTTAGGATTTATGATTTATCAGCACGATGATTTATGAAATATTATCCGCAGATATTTAAGACGTTTTGTATAGTTAACAAGTTAGGGAGGAAAACCTATGCCAGTACATATTGAACGCCAAGGCAAGGTGACCACCGTCATCCTGGACCGGCCCGAGGTAAGGAACGCCGTTGACCGCCCCACTGCCCTGGCATTAGCTGACGCCTTCCGCTCCTTCGATGAGGACACAAACACCTGCGCTGCCGTTCTCTGGGGCGCCGGGGAAACCTTCTGCGCCGGGGCGGATTTGAAGGCCATCTCCTCGGGGCAGGATCCCAACCGGGTAAAGGAGGACGGTGACGGCCCCATGGGCCCCACTCGCCTTATTCTTTCCAAACCGGTGATCGCCGCGGTCTCGGGTTACGCGGTGGCTGGCGGCCTGGAGCTGGCTATCTGGTGCGACCTTCGCGTAGTGGAGAGGAGCGCGGTCTTCGGCGTCTTCTGCCGCCGCTGGGGCGTCCCCCTTATGGATGGCGGCACTATCCGCCTGCCGCAACTTATCGGCTTAAGCCGCGCCCTGGATATGATCCTAACCGGTCGGCCTGTCGGTGCCGAGGAGGCACTGACCCTGGGCCTGGCTAACCGGGTGGTGGAGGACGGCACCGCCCGCCAGGAGGCGGAGAAGCTCGCAGCCCAACTGGCCGAATTTCCCCAGATCTGTATGCGCCATGACCGCCTGAGCGCCTACGAGCAGTTCGGCATGGAGCTTCCGGCCGCCATCCGGAACGAGTTCCGCCACGGCCTGGAGGTCATTCAGAGCAAGGAAACCGTTGAAGGCGCCACCCGTTTCAAAAAAGGCGCCGGCCGGCACGGGAAGTTCTAATGCCGTTCCAGCTTAATATACTAATTGTCTTCGGGAGGGAAAATGAAAAAGTATAAGCAAGAAAATTTAAGGTTCATATTTTCGCCTCGATCGGTTGCGGTAATAGGAGCCTCTACCCATAAAGGCAGTGTAGGCAGAGATATCTTTGCCAATATATTATTTTCTGGATATACCGGTATCGTGTATCCGGTAAATCCCAAGGCAAGAGGCATCCTTGGGGTAAGAGCATATCATTCAGTCTGGGATATTCCCGGAGAGGTAGATTTAGCGGTAATCATAGTCCCCAGCGCGGCAGTTCCCACCGTTATGGAGGAATGCGGTGAGAAGGGGGTGAAAGGTGCGGTAGTCATTACCGCTGGTTTTAAAGAAATTGGAAAGAAAGGAGCTGAATTAGAGGAAAAAGTAAAGGAGATTTCAAGTAAATACTCTATCTCTCTTGTAGGGCCAAATTGTCTTGGGGTATTCAACACCGATCCAGAGATTTCTTTAAATGCCACCTTTGCCGCAAGTATGCCCAAAGCAGGGAACATAGCATTTATCTCTCAATCAGGCGCTCTGGGTGTGGTTACTCTCGAGTATGCTCAGGAGGAGAATATTGGACTTTCAAAATTCGCCTCTTTCGGTAACAAGGCCGATATCACCGAAAATGACCTGCTTGCGGTACTCAAAGACGACCCCCATACAGATGTGATTCTCCTATATCTGGAGGATCTAACCGATCCCAAGGGCTTCATAGAGCTGGCAAGAGAAATAACCGGCGAGATCCCCAAGAGAAAACCAATCTTGGCGATGAAGTCAGGACGCACTATGGAGGGGGCCCGAGCTGCATCTTCTCACACAGGTGCCTTGGCCAGCTCAGACGAGGCGCACGATTCTTTCTTTCGCCAATGTGGTGTTTTGAGGGTCGAGACTCTTGAGGAACTCTTTGACTATGCCATAGCATTCGCAAACCAACCACTCCCGAAAGGTAATAGGGTAGCGATAGTCACCAACGCCGGAGGCCCGGGAATATTGGCTACCGACGCAAGTGTTAGATATGGCTTGCAACCGGTATCCTTCGAGAAAAGAACTACTGAGAATCTGAGGAAGGGTCTACCTCCAACCGCGAATATAACTAACCCCGTGGATGTCATTGGAGATGCTAAAGAAGACCGTTATGCGCTCGCATTGAAAAATGTATTGGACGACAAGAATGTAGATGGGGTTATTGTAATATGTACCCGTCAGTCGATGACCTCCTTACCAGACATTGCCTGTGTCATAGCTGATATTACTCCCCAATACAAAAAACCTGTTATGGCTTGCTTTATGGGAAAAACTGACATTCCCGAGGCCTTGAAGATTCTTGATGAGAAAAACATTCCTCACTATAAATTTCCTGAAGCGGCTGCTCGGGCAATGGCAAATATGTCCGATTACGCCCAATGGTTGTCACGTCCTCGTACTGAAGTTCGAATTTTCAAGGATGTTGACAAGAGAAAGGTAAAAGGAATACTTGCCACTGCCAGGAGAGAAAAGAGGGACTTTTTGCCAGAGTCAGAGGCTCACGAGGTCTTGAAAGCGTATGGATTCCCTGTTTTAGAGTTCCGCTTAGCAAAAAACGAACAAGAATGTCTTCAATATGCCGGGGAAATCGGGTATCCGGTGGCTTTGAAGATAGTTTCCCCGGACATTCTTCATAAAGTTGATGTAGGAGGTGTGAGATTAAATATTGAAGATGAAGCAGGCTTAAAAAGAGCATATAAGGATATATTATATAGTGTGAAACCTGCTAAAACGGAAGTAAATATTTGGGGTATTCTTGTTCAGAAAATGGCAAAGGGAGGAAAAGAAACCATAATTGGAATGAATAGAGATCCGAACTTTGGCGCTTTGCTTATGTTTGGATTGGGCGGTGTTTATGTAGAAGTATTAAAAGATGTCACATTTAGAATTGCTCCCATTCGTGAGTTAAGTGCTCAACGTATGATAAAAGAGATTCGTGGATATAAAATACTGGAAGGTTATCGAGGCGAAATGCCATCAGATATTGCTGCTATTGCTGAATGTTTGAAGAGGCTGTCGCAGTTAGTAACCGATTTTGAAGAAATAGAGGAGTTAGACATCAATCCTTTGCTCGTGTTTGAAAAAGGGAAGGGCGCCAGGGTAGTAGATGCGCGTATTTTGATAAAAAAGAAAATAAAAAGCAGAAGTTAAAGGATTTGATTAGGAAATTACCTGGGGGAGTGAATAGGCGGGGCTTTCCAGAATGAATGTAGGGGCCGACGTCCCTGTCGGCCCAAATCCACCAGACACTGTAGGGGCTTGATTAATCAAGCCCGCCAGCCTAAAATCTCTTCTCCCTAGCCTGTCCTGAGGATCGAAGTGTTCAGCCTTCGTAGCTACCATGGCGAAGTAGGCTCTCGAAGAATTTGGAATTTGAGCTTTGTCATTGGGATTTTATATAGATGAAGTGATGTAAAGATTGAATATGAAGAATAAGCCAATATTCCCCCTCTCCCGTGCTATTCCCCCCTGTCCTTCGTAGCTTTAGCGAAGTAGGATGCTATTCCATACTATTCCGTGCTATTCCCTGAGGTATAATGATTTTGTCATTTTTAACTGGTATTTAAAATCAACAATCTAAAATCTATAATCTATTACAATTGCCCCTGGCAATTCAGTATTGATCAAGCCCACAAAGTAGGATAAGATAAAGCAAGCTGGGAAAGAGGTAGAGATAAATATGGAGAAATAAGAGGGGAAAATGACTGTCCCCCTATTTCCCAGAGGATTTGGGTAACATATAAACAGGCTAAAGTAAACGGGCTTAGGGAGGAGCTATGAAGACATATAAGGGCATAGTAAAGGGCAATACTGTGGTATTAGAGGAAAAACCGGATGTTGAAGAGGGGGCCCGGGCTTTGGTGTTAATTAAGGCATCAGAAGGAGAAGAGAAAGAGATCGTGCGGCGACAGAAAACCTGGCTCGAGAAAGGATTTAGTATGGGAAAAATACGCTATAAAAGTAGAAGAGAGCTTCATGAAAGAGGAAAATAAACTCATCGACACCAATGTGTTGGTGTATGCGTATAGAAAGTAGGGGACGGTGGTTACTTGTTGCGTTGTTTTGACAAAAAAACGGGCGCCGTGGGGCTGTTGAAAAACCCTTCTTTAAGGAAATTTTTTCCATAAACCTCCTCTCCCCACCGGGGAGAGGAATGAGGTGAGGGGGATTTTATTAGAGATTCTTGGTTGCAATTGTTCACCCCCACTTCACCCCGATGGACATCGTCCCGATGTCCATCGGGATCCCCCATCCCTTCGACGGAGTTTATCCCGAGCGAGGTCGAGGGGCTCAGGACAGGCAAGGGGGGGGAGATACTTTTCCAACAGCCCCGCTGTCACCATTTTATCGCACGAATTAGATGAAAATAAAGGGAATTCAAGATATAATCAAAAGAAATGAATACCGATTTTCAGATCATTCAGTAAAACGGATGATCAAGAGGGCTATCGACCGTCATGAAATTGAAGAAGTCATATTGAGAGGTGAGATTGTAAGAATATCCAGACGACAAATATTCCCCCAGCTGCCTTATTTATGGCCAAACCAGTAAAGGAAGAAACTTGCATGTTCAGATTTCGCTGCCGCCTGCAGTTGTTGTTATCACAACTTACGAGCCCGATCCAGAAGAGTGGGTTAACTTTAAAATCAGGAGGTGATTTATAATGAAATGTGTGTTTTGTGGAGGCAAGGTAGAGAAAGGATTGGTAACTTTCTGTTACGAAGAGGATGATAAACACCTCTTTGTCGAGAACGTTCCAGCTGAGATTTGCACTAAATGTGGGGAACAAACGTATTCTCCTGAAGTTACTGACGAACTCTTGAGATTTGCCCGAGATGAGTTTAAACCGGTGAAAACTATAGAGGTCCCTGTGTTTGATTTTGCCGAAAAGACTCGGCTCCAACAATAGGGCACGGTAAGCAAATTATACTGAGATAAAAATCAAGATAAAACTCCTGTTTAGTGGTTTAACCCATCCTGATTATGAGAGATTTTGTGGTTCCAGGTATTTTTTGGTGCATGTTTTACCTTTTGCACCTTTTTCACTGAACCTGAAACCCCGCAGGCGGTGGATAAGCTCCGGGGGCATCAGATCATGAAAAAGTTGACATATTAATTATGTCCCCCATTTCTATCCCAAGTTTTCCATGCTAAGAGCAGGTCAGGGTCAAACCTTCAAAAATCATTAATCAGTTGATAAGATTGTATACTCAAATATAAGAGATATATATGGTGAGGCAGAGGAAAAAGAAAATCTGAGGGAGAGAATAATAAATGAAAAATGAAGGTTTGACCCCATTTCTATTTTGACAAATGAGCAAGTAATGTCACAGCTTGAATTGTAAAATTGGACGGCCTCTGCATTTTCAAACCCTTCGAGACGGACTTCGTCCTCCCCAGTGCAGGTCCTACGACAGATTCTGGGCAATTTATTGAACCTGCCAGTTCCTGTTCGCCCCTGTCCGCTTCAGGCGGGTTAGAAGGATCATGCGGATTGGAGGATTGTCGGGAAACTCCTGGTAAAAGGATTGACTTCTAATAGAATATGATGTAAAATTTACATCAATTGATGGCATATTTACATCATATAGGAGGTTTGATGTTACAAAAACTGTTCTCATCCCGGGTGAGGGTTAAATTACTTAATCAGTTCATCACCTCACCAGAAGGCAGATTTTACATAAGGGAATTGGAGAGACTGATAGGGGAGGATTACAAAAGCATAGTTACGGAACTTCATAATCTGGAAAGCCTTGGGCTCTTAAGGAGTGAAAAGCAAGGCAACCTGAAATATTATTCTCTTGACAGGAATTTCTTTCTATACCCTGAATTGAAGAATATAATCTTTAAGACAGTAGGCGTTAAAGGAATCCTTGAGCAGGAACTTAAGAAAATCAAGGGGATTATGTATGCATTCATCTACGGGTCCTATGCTAAAGGTACAGAAGGTCCCAGGAGCGATGTCGATCTTATGGTTATAGGAGACGTTGAGGTTGAGAGAGTTGTTGGTTCATTGCGGGAGCCGGAAAGAAGTCTGCAGAGGAAGGTTAACTATGTAGTGTTTGACCTTCCTGAAATACAAAAGCGATTCAAAGATAAAAACGATTTCGTAAGAGAAGTTTTCGAAGATGAGAAGGTGATGCTCATCGGTGAGGAATATGAGTTACGAAGAATTGCTCAGAGAAGGGCTAATTAAACCATGAAGGATGCTGTTGGCTTTGGGGCCTTAAATGTTGATTTTATCTATGAAGTAGAAAACTTCGATTTTTTAGAAAAAGAAGGGATTAACTATAAGCTCAATGGCGAAGTAGAGGGAGAGCCCCAAGATTTTAGGCTGATTCAGGACTTATTAAGCAAATTTGGAAAACTGCGCACCGAGATCGGGGACTAAAAGTAGAGAGTCAGAAAAGAATAAACATCCATTACAAGGATGAGAAGGTAGGAACATACATCCCAGACCTGATTGTCAATGATGGTATATTGATAGAAATTAAGTGCAAACCATTTTTAAGCAAAGAAGACGAAAGACAACTTTGGTATTATCTTAAGGCATCCGATTACAAACTCGGTTTACTCATAAATTTTGGCTCAAAAAAGCTGGAAATCAAGAGGCGACCCCAGATCTCTTTGAACCAATATTAGCTTGGTCCCATTATTGAAGTGATTAGAGAGGGATAAGATATGTTTAAAGAATCTGAAATTAAAAGAATAGTTAAGCAACCAGAAGGGCAATTTCTTGAACGAAAAAGCTGTTATGAATACATAAAAGGAAAGTGGAGACTTAGGAAAGCCAGGGATGTTGCTAAAGATGTAGCAGAAACACTATCAGCCTTTGCTAATGCTGATGGAGGTACCCTTTTATTAGGCGTAGATGACGATGGAAATGTCTCAGGAGTAAATTTTCCTGAAGATAAATCAAAAATTATACAAAATGTTCCTAAGAACCTGATAAAGCCGCCTTTACAGACTCACATCAATGAATTCCCTTTTCATGGAAAGCGACTTCTCCTTTTTACTATCAATTGGATGCCTGAGGTCTATCAATTGACTGATGGTCGTTATCTCTTAAGAGTCGGTGACTCAAATATGCCGTTTCCGGCAGAGCAAATCGAATTCCTCAAATCTGGAAAAAGAAGAGCTGTTTTTGAAAGCCGCATTGAACCAACTGCAACTTGGAAAGACCTCAACAAAGAACTTATCTCAGAATTTGGGAAAAATGTAGGAATGAATAAAAGTCCTGAAGAAATACTCCTTGATTATCACCTTATAGATTATGATAATAGAAGTCCAAAGTTCAAACTGGCCACCCTTCTACTTTTCGGTAGAGATCCTCTCCGATGGCATCCCAGATGTGGTGTAGATTTCATCAAGTATGAAGGGATAGAAAGAAAAGTAGGAAAAGAATTGAATATAATCAAAAGGGCAAGGATAGAAATGCCGCTGGTAAAGTTAATTAAAAGAACATATGAAACAATTTCTGCTCACATCAAAGAGCGGCAATATCTTCACGACCTATTTTTTGTCGAAAGGTTTGAATATCCTGCTTTTGCCTGGCAAGAGGCAATTGTAAACGCGGTAGCTCACAGAGACTACAGTATCCAAGGTTTATCAATAGAAATATGGATGTTTGATGACAGAATAGAGATCCGTAGTCCTGGATTGCCGCCCGAACCAGTTACCCTACAAAAGATACTCAAAAGAGAACGAATTCATGCCAGTAGAAATCCTCTTATTGTGCGAGTGTTGGCCGATTTAGGTTACATGCGAGAAACTGGAGAAGGAATTTTAAGGATGTTTGAGGAGATGGAAAAGAACGGATTATATCCGCCAGAGATTGAGATTGTGGCTGATTCCTTATTCTCTGTCACTTTAAAAAACCAACCTATGTATTCAGTAGAGGATATGGAATGGCTTAAGCAGTTTAAGGAAGCAGACCTAAACCCTGATCAGAAACGAATGTTACTCTTTGCTCGAGCTCATGGTGGTTCGTTCACAAGTAGAGATTGGCAAAAGGTATGCGGAGTAGATATATATACTGCATCGAGGGAAATAAAAGAAATGCTCAGAAAGAGATGCCTTGTTCATCCCCATAAGAGTGGTAGGGTTTATAGTATTGTTTGCGCTTCCGAAAAAGAAGAAATAAGATTCCCAGAAGACTATGTAACTATTGAAGAATTACTAAATAAGCAAGGCTATGTAACAAACCAAAATATTCAGAGGATATTAGAAATACCGAGATTTCAGGCTGTAAGAGTAGCAAAGAAGTTGATCGATTTGGGGTTAATAGAACTTGCCGGTAAAGGAAGAGGCGCTAAATATGTTAAAAAGGTTGAGTCTGGTAAATAAATGAAGCAGTTTAAAATGTTACTTTTTAAATTCTAAATTGCTACATTTATGATTGAAATTGCTACATTTATTTAAGGACAGGATAAAAGGAAATAGGGAATGTTATTAATATTTTGACTTGTTTGGGGCAGAACTCTTAAAAAGGGTTCACTCGTAAAAGTTGAAAGATAGAATATGAAGGACGCTATTGGCTTTGGGGCCTTAAATGTTGATTTTATCTATGAAGTAGAAAACTTCGATTTTTTAGAAAAAGAAGGGATTAACTATAAGCTCAATGGCGAAATAAAGGGAGAGCCTGAAGATTTTAAGTTGATCCAGGACTTATTAAGCAAATTTGGAAAACAACGCACGGAAAGCGGTGGGGGCTCGGCGGCTAATACCCTCTACGCTTTGGCAAAAATGGGATTTGCCGTCGGATATGTAGGTAAGGTCGGGAATGACTCCTATGGAGATTTTTTGCTCGATAATCTAAAGCCGGTGGATTCCGACCAGGTTTGCCGAGGTTCAGACAGCGGAGTATGCCTCAGCTTACTCAATAAAATTCGAGAACGTTCAATGTTACTCTTCCCCAATAGCAATGATACTCTTACCTATAATGAGATAAACTTAGATTATCTAAAAAATACCAGGTTCCTTCATCTAACCTCCTTTGCCGGCAACTCCCCTTTGCAGGCTCAAATAAGGGCTGTAGAAGAAGTTCATCCGCAAGTAAAGATAAGCCTTGACCCGGGAGAAATCTATGCAAATAGGGGTCTTAAGGAGATCGGTTCGATTATCGAGAGAAGTTATATTGTCTTCTTAAACGATAAAGAAATGAAACTGCTGCTGGGAAAGAGCTATAAAGAAGGAGCGAAGGAACTCTTAGGCTATGGACCCTCGGTAATAGTCTGTAAATTGGGAGCAAAAGGTTCATATATTGCCTCAAGAGATGATGAGTTTGAGATTCCCGGGGGAAAAGTTAAGGCAGTAGATACTACCGGGGCTGGGGATGTATATGATGCCGGCTTTTTGGCTGGTTTGCTTTTAGACCATCCCTTACACAAGTGTGCCCTGTTTGCTACCAGAGCCGCCGCTCTCAGCGTTACCGGATACGGCAGGGAAAAATATCCCGACCGGCAGTTTCTCCAGGAATTCAAAATAGAACACCGCCTTATAATTCCCTCTCCCCTGGAGGGAGAGGGTTAGAGCCTGCCCTGAGCTTGTCGAAGGGGTGAGGGGGAAACCGGATAAGAATTCACCCCCTCCTTTATCCTCCCCCATCAAGGGGGAGGAGTGGATAGCTGGGGCTTTCCAGCCCCGCTAAAGGCAATTCGTATATTAATGTAGGGGCCGACGTCTCTGTCGGCCCGAATCCTTCGACAGGCTCATGATAGGTAAGGATGGACAGAGCCTGTCCTGAGCTTGTCGAAGGAGAGGTCCACCCCTACAGACCGTCGGCTATCCAGGATAAGGATAATGGCGGGCTGGAAGCCCGCCCTACAAAATAATTGGGATTTAAACCACGAATTACACGAAACAAATTTATTAGATTATGGCTTTTGACTTAGCTTGGTTTTCTACCGGCAGAGATGAAGCCGCCAGAGAGCTTTTGCAGGTGGTCGTGGACAGTATTGCCGAGGGCACGAACCCTGCCTGGATCAGCTATGTATTCAGCAACCGGGAGTCAGGTGAAGCCGAGGAAAGCGACAAATTCTTTGAGCTGGTTAATAATCTAAGTATCAAGCTAATCTGTTTTTCATCCGGCAATTTTGAAACCGCCTTGCGTCAGAAGGGCCGAACCGACTCCAAAGTAATGGAAGAGTGGAGGCTTAAATATGACCGAGAGGTAATGAGCAGGACAATCCAGTATCCCTCCGACCTTATTGTATTAGCCGGTTACATGCTGATCGTCGGTAAGGAGATCTGTGCCCAATATGATTTAATTAATCTTCACCCAGCCGCTCCTGCTGGCCCGACAGGAACCTGGCAGGAGGTGATCTGGAAGTTGATCGAAAGGAGGGCAGATGAGACCGGGGTGATGATGCATCTGGTCACGGAAGAGTTGGATAAGGGGCCACCCATTACTTACTGCACCTTTCCCATCAGAGGATCTGAATTTGATCCGTTCTGGGAAGAAATTGAGCGTAAACTAAGCTCCAAATCCTTACCCCAACTGATCGAGGAAGAGGGAGAGGGAAATCGGCTTTTTCGGACTATTCGTCAAGAGGGGATCAGGAGGGAGTTACCCTTAATCATTCATACCTTAAAGGTATTTGCCGAAGGCAAGATTAAAATAAGAAACAGAAAATTAGTTGATGAAAACGGGACTCAGATTAAGGAGTTCTGTTTAAATGAGCAAATAAACCTGCATTTAAAAATGTAGGGGCCGACGTCCTGAGGAGCCCCAATGTCCATCGGGGCGTCTCGAAGGAGCGGCCCAAATAGGGTAAGTAAGCAGTTCTCGTGAGAAGATGAAAAAATGTCAGTTTTGCACCGACTGCGAAGGGCCGGTATCAAAAAACGATAATGCCTTTGAACTCTCCGGCCTTTTTATCCCTGACGGTGGCGCATTCTTTAAGCTCATCAGTAAATACGACGATTTCCTGGCTGATATTGCAAAGAAGCCCGGGTATAAGGCCGGGGACACATTAAGATTAATCTTACCTTTTTTAAAAGCCTACGGGGCAACCAATCAAAAGATTACCCAGTATTCGACCGAAACCATCCTTCTGGTGCCCGGGGCCAAAGAAACCCTGCAATATATTAGTAAAGAGCTGCCCTCATTTCTTATCAGCACCAGTTATGAGCCTTATATCCTCGCCCTATGCAGCTATCTGGAGTTCCCGAAAGAAAATGCCTATTGCACTAAACTTGATCTCGACAAATATAGCCTTGACGGGAATGAAATAAACCGGCTCAAAGAAATCCGGAAAGAGATAGCAGCAATACCCATGCTGGAGTGGGATTCATCTACTTCATCAGTTAATGATTTATCAACTGAATCAAAGGAGACGATCCGGAGACTGGACAGTATCTTCTGGGAGGAGATCTCAGGGATGAAGGCAGGTGAGATGCTGAGGGAAGTCAATCCAATTGGAGGGGTGGAGAAGGCCAACGCTATTGTCGACAGCCTGAAGAAAACCGGAAGGAAGCTTGGCGATGTCCTCTATGTTGGTGACAGCATCACCGATGTCCAGGCATTTACTATGGTAAAAGAGAACGGGGGATTGGCCATTTCCTTTAATGGCAATAGCTACGCCATCCGGGCGGCCGATGTTGCCTGCATGTCCGCCAATACAACTGTCATCTCAATTCTTGCCAATGCCTTTCTTAAAGGTGGTAAGGAAGAGGTTTTTCAACTGGTAAATAATTGGAGTCATTCTTACATAAAAAACAGCAACCTCGATAAGTCCATCGTTGATAAATTTTTTAAGGTATTCGATGACAATCTTCCGGTGGTCAAGCTAATAACCAATTCGACCCGGACGGATTTAATCAGGGAAAGCGAGACCTTCCGTAAGACCGTGCGTGGGGAGGCGATAGGAAAGCTTGGGTAAGATTAACCTAAACAATGCGGTAATGTAAGAGGTCAATTCACTCGTCAGCCTCAGAATAAGTTGACCAGATTCCTATCAGTTATTCGTTGTTCGGTTACGCTGCTTGTTTCGTCTTTCGTTATTTGGTTATGTTTCCCCTCCCCTTACCCCTCCCACAAGGGGAGGGGAATAAAAAGATTGTTTAACACTAAATTTCCTCCCCCTTGCCTGTCCTGAGCCCCTCGACCTCGCTCGGGATAAACTCCGTCGAAGGGATGGGGGAGGATTCAGGTGGGGGTGTTATATAACCGTTTTACGAATACCGATTCTAGCTGCGCAACCACAACCGATAAACCCAACCGATACCTCAATATGACCAAATTCACCTACAAAGATGCTATCGCCTATCTTGATGGATTTACCAACTATGAGCGCGCCCTTCGTTACCCCTACAATGGTTCTTCCATGAATCTGAGGCGGGTGGAGGAACTCTGTGGCAGGCTCGGCCATCCCCAGCACAAGATCAAAGCCATTCATATTGCCGGAACCAAGGGAAAAGGTTCAACTGCAGCTATTCTGGCCGCCATCCTTAAGGCTGCCGGGTATAAAACTGGCCTGTTTATCTCTCCCCATCTGGTGGACCTGCGGGAGCGGATTCGAATCAGCGACCGGCTGATCTCTGAGGACGAGCTAACAGAGCTTATCGGCACAATCAAACCCCATGCTGACTGTATCCAGGCCTCGGGTGATTTCGGGGAGCTAACTTATTTTGAGCTATTGACGGTTCTCGCCTTCTGCTATTTTGTCGAAAAGCAGGCAGATATTGCTATTCTTGAGGTGGGACTGGGCGGGAGGTTCGATGCCACCAATGTGATCGAACCACTAATTTCAATAATCACCCCGATAAGCCTTGATCACACTGATATTCTGGGTAGCACCCTTGAGTCAATTGCGGAAGAGAAGGCGCAGATCATTAAAGAAAGGGGCAAGGTAGTTATTGCCTCCCAGCCGCCAGAGGCAATGGCAGTGATTCGCCGCCGCGGCGAGAAGATGCCGGCAGAGCTCTATCCTTGCAAAGAGATAATTTCCACCACTATCCACCAGATCAGCAACACCGGCTGCCTATTTTCTCTCCACAGCCCAACTAAACATTATGATCATCTCTGGCTTCCCCTTCTTGGCCGCCATCAGGTGGAAAATGCCGCAACCGCCATCGCCGCCATTGAGCAGTTACCTCCGGAGATAGGGGATATTTCTTTCCAGGCAGTAAAGCAGGGTTTATCTGAGCTTAGCTGGCCGGGTCGGGTGCAGATAGTGGAGCGCCGGCCCTACCTGGTTCTTGATGGTGCCCATAATGTTGCCTCAATCCGGGCACTGCGGGAGACTCTCCAGGAGGTACTTAGCTTCCGGCGGGCGATAGTGGTTCTCGGCATTGCGGCCGACAAGGACATTGCCGGCATTGTTCAGGAACTCCTTCCCTTTGCTGAAGAATTTATCATTACCCGGGCCAAAACCGGCAGATTTGAGACCAGGGACCGGATCGAGATGGAACTAAGCAAATCGGACAAAAAAGTGGTGGTAACCGATGATCTCCCCACTGCCATCTCCCGGGCCCGGGCCGATGCACTTCCGGAGGAATGCATTGTGGTAACCGGCTCTTTCTATTTAGTGGGAGAGGCAATGGAATATCTGGGAATTGGAAACAATTGTCGATAAGCTATAGGCAATTTCGTTGTTTAAGAGGGCAAGTATTAATGCAGAACATAGAGATTTTGGAAAAATATTTTCAGCCTTCGTAGGGACAATTCATGAATTGTTCCTACGGCGAAGTGGGCAAGGAGAGGGAAATAAAAAATGCTACCACACAAATTCCTTGCAGGGAAATATTATCTTAGCAGAAGGTTGAAAAAACCAGCCGAATAGAATAAGATAAAGTAAGCTGGAATTAGATAAAGCAACGCAACAAGTAAATAACGTACCATAATTCTTTGTAATTCTTTAAGAAATTTATAATAAGTCAATATTTCAATAACGTGGTCACCTTTTACGGCCAGACATCTGGTGGGGAGGTTAAATAACAATGAAACTTCAGTCAGAGGATGAGGTTTGGCTCAAGGATTATAGCAAGACGCTCCGTGATCGTTTCCCAGGTCTTGTAAAGGAGGTTTTGGTCTTTGGATCTAAAGCTCGTGGCGATGCCACAGAGCAGTCCGACTTAGACATAATTGTGGTGATTCAAGATGGAGACTGGAGGAGAAAAAGAGCAATTCGTGAGCCTGGATATATCCTCTCTATTGGGACCGAAGTAGTTCCCTCGATCATTGTCTACACAGTTGATGAATGGGAATATCGGCGCCGAGTGCAAGCTCCCTTCTACCAGACAGTTACCGAAGAAGGAGGGAGGATATTGTGAACATCATAGCAATCAGAGATGAGTGGAAACGCGCAAAAAAGGCGATAAAGGCAGCGGAGATCCTCCAAGAGTCAGAACTGGTTGAGGATGCTGTATCACGTTCATACTATGCTGTGATGCATGCCGCCAAGGCAGCGTTGCTTGTTTGTGAAAAGAAAGCCGAATCGCATGCTGCTGTGCGACGTCTCTTTGGGAAAATACTTGTAAAACCTGGCTTGATTGAATCGGAGTGGGCAACTATTCTTGCCAGTGAGCAGGATGACCGATTGGTTGCTGACTATGATGCAAGTATGGATATCTCCAGCGAGAATAGTATGTGTTCCATAAAAGATGCAAGGCGATTCCTGGAACGGATGCAGGATTTTATTATAAGTCGAGGACTGTCTATTGACAATAAGAAGTCAAATGATGCATAGGCCGATAATTTCCTCCGATAAAGATTTTGCCAAAAGTACCGGAGGGGAATAGGGTCGGATCTTTCGAATTTGTCTTATTTATTATCGGGAAGAGATTGACTGAAAGGAAACTTAGGCTTTATATAGAGAGAGGATCAAGATAAATTCAAGTAAAAGGATAAATATTTATCTTTTTGTCTTTGACAATCTCAATCTCTGCCAGCCATATGGGCCAACCACTGTTGGAGTCTATTTCTCACCAAGTTCTTTCCATAATCTTCCCTTCACACTCTTATCGGGGCTGGACTTAGACAGGCTCAGCCGAGCAAAAGCCCCGCCTAACCTCCCGTATCAGCAGGCAACTTGCAGCAGTTTAGCTGCTGTCTTCCACAGGGAAAAAAGGATTGACTTTATTCCGAAACTTGCTTATTCTGAAAAAGTAAGATCTTATTCTTCCATGAAATTCTACCAAGTGCTATGGCTCGGATTCGTAGCTTCATTGCGGTTGAGCTCAGCCCGGATATAAGAGGCGGAATTGCCGGGATCCAAGAAAGGCTGCGCAGTTCAGGAGCGGATGTCCGCTGGGTTAAGCCGGATGGCATCCATCTGACCCTCAAGTTTCTGGGAGATATCGAAGAAGAGGATATAGAGAAGATAACCGACTGTCTGAAATCAGCGGCAGACGGTACCAGCCCCTTTACAGTGGAAATTAAGGAAGTAGGGACATTCCCCAATCTGCGAAATCCCCGGGTCCTCTGGGTGGGCGTCACCGAAAACAGCAGTCTTAGCGTTCTCCAGAGTAAGATTGAAAAGACACTGAAGGGGATAGGGTTCCCCCGAGAAAATCGACCCTTTCGGCCCCATCTGACCATGGGTAGAGTTAAGTCACCAAAATTAAAAGATAAACTCATTGAAGCTCTGGAAAAAGAGAGAACTCAGGAGCTTGGAACCATGCCGGTGGAAGAATTGATCCTGTTCCAAAGCGATTTGCGCCCCGGCGGGGCTGTCTATACAAGATTAGAAACGGTGAAGTTCTCTTAGCACCCTTTCTACCTGTGCGTGACCACACGCAGACAGGTTATCAGGAGGAAGATTATGGGAATGGATGTGGATAAAGAGAAGGCTATCGATCTGGCAGTCAGTACAATCGAGAAGCAGTTCGGCAAGGGCTCGATAATGAGGCTGGGAGCCGATGAGCCTCTGGTGGCGGATATTCCCGCTATCTCTACCGGCTCCCTGGGCCTGGACATTGCCCTGGGAGTTGGAGGGGTACCGCGGGGCCGAATAGCAGAGATCTTTGGTCCGGAGGCCTCGGGAAAGACCACTCTTTCCCTCCATATCATTGCTGAGGCCCAGAAGCAGAAGGGAATTGCTGCCTTTGTTGATGCCGAGCATGCCCTGGATGTCAATTATGCTCGAAACCTGGGGGTTAAGACCGATGACCTTTTAATCTCTCAGCCCGATACCGGGGAGCAGGCCCTCGAGATCACCGAGATCCTGGTACGCAGCGGAGGCATTGATGTCCTGACTATTGACTCAGTGGCCGCCCTGACTCCCCGGGCCGAGATTGAGGGAGAAATGGGGGATTCCCACATGGGCCTGCAGGCCCGGCTAATGTCTCAGGCAATGAGGAAGCTTACCGGCAGTATCAGCAAATCGAAGACTACCGTAGTATTTATCAACCAGACCCGGATGAGGATCGGGGTAATGTTCGGCAATCCGGAAACCACTACCGGAGGGACTGCTCTGAAGTTTTATGCCTCGGTTCGCCTCGACATCCGCCGCATTGGAGCGATTAAGGACGGGGATAAGGTGGTGGGAAACAGAACCCGGGTCAAGGTGGTCAAGAATAAGCTCTCGCCCCCCTTTAAGGAGGCAGAATTCGATATCTACTTCGGAAAGGGGATCTCTAAAGAGGGAGAGATCATAGATCTTGGTGCCGAGAGTAAGATTGTGGAGAAAAGCGGTGCCTGGTATTCTTACGGGGGGGAGAGGATCGGGCAGGGAAGAGAAAATGCCCGAATCTTTCTGATGGAACATCCGGAAGTAGCCGAGGAGATAACCCAGAAGCTCTATAAGCACTATGGAATCTCCAGGAAAACATCTAAGGAGGAAGAAGCCAAAAAGGCAGGAAAAGGTTCGTAGAAAGCTAAGGCACCGGTCAGCCTGCCTGTCCTGCAGACGCAGGCAGGAGAGTAAGGCGGCCCCATGTAAGGGTTAAAGATTTGTTTTCAACTAAAACCCAAGGAGTTAGCAGATGGAGTTAAATGAGATTTTAAAGGTAGCGATGAAGGAAAGCGCCTCGGATATTCATATCAAGGCCGGGCTTACCCCGATGTTCAGGATTCACGGGCAGTTAGTTCCCTACAAGCAATGTCCCCGGCTGGTACCCGAGGATGTCAACCGGCTGGCCTTCGGGATTATGAACCCGTCCCAGAGGGAGAAATTCAAGAATGAGAATGAGATTGACCTGGCCTACGGGGTTCCCGGGCTGGGTCGCTTCCGGGTGAATGTCTTTCAGCAGCGAGGGACAATCGGAGTCGTCCTCCGGGTGATCCCGTTCGGGATCCTGAGCTTTGAAGAGCTTAATCTCCCTAAGGTTATGGAGAGAATCTGCACCGAGGAGCGGGGACTGGTGCTTTGCACCGGAACTACCGGAAGTGGAAAGACAACCACCCTGGCGGGAATGGTGGACCATATCAATACCCGACACACCCGCCATATTATCACTATCGAGGATCCCATTGAGTTCCTGATCCGCGATAAGCGGAGCATCGTTAATCAACGGGAGGTGGGCGCCGATACCAACACATTTGCCGGGGCCTTACGCAGTGCCCTCCGCCAGGACCCGGATGTGATTCTGGTAGGGGAGATGCGGGACTTTGAGACTATTGAAACCGCTCTTACGGCTGCGGAAACCGGGCATCTGGTTCTGAGCACCCTGCATACCATGGATGCTACTGAATCCATTACCCGGATCGTTTCGGTCTTCCCCCCTTATCAGCAGAAACAGGTTCGTCTCCAGCTGGCTTCAATCCTCAAAGCGGTAATCTCCCAGAGACTGATACCCCGAATCGACGGAAACGGCCGGGTCCCAGCAGTGGAAATCCTGCTTTCTACCGCTCGGACTCGTGAACTCATCGCTGATAAGGATCGAACCAGGGAGCTCACCGATGCCATTGCCAAGGGCTACACAACCTACGGAATGCAAACCTTTGACCAATCGACAATGGGGCTATTCCGGCAAAAACTCATCTCCTATGAGGAGGCGCTCCGCCAGGCAAGTAACCCCGATGACTTTGCCCTCCGGGTCAAGGGCATCTCTTCCACCAGTGATCTTTCCTGGGAGGACTTCGATAAGGAAGTCCCCGCGGAAGAGCTCACCGAGGACCCCCCCCCCGCGGAAGCCTCCCCCAAGAAAGAAGAACCCCCCGATGAAGGATCATCAGGAGGCGATGATTTCGAAATAGAAAGGTTCTGACCAGGATGACCGGCCACCAGATCCGCAGGAGCTTCCTGAAATACTTTGAGGGTAAGGGGCACCGGGTTCTCCCCAGCTCCTCCTTGGTTCCTGACAAAGATCCCACCCTGCTTTTCACCAATGCCGGGATGGTCCAGTTCAAGAAGGCCTTCACCGGGGAGGAAAAGTTAGAATTCCGGCGGGCAACTACCTCGCAGAAGTGCCTCCGGGTCAGCGGCAAGCACAATGACCTGGAGAATGTGGGGCGAACTACCCGTCACCACACCTTCTTCGAGATGTTAGGGAACTTTTCCTTCGGGGATTATTTCAAACAGGAGGCCATTGATTTTTCCTGGGAGTTCCTTACTGAGGAGCTATCCCTTCCTAAAGAAAAGCTCTGGATCAGCGTTTTCCAGGATGATGACGAGGCCTACCGTATCTGGAAGGCTAAAGGCATACCCCCCGAGAGGATCGTCAGAATGGGGGCGAAGGAGAATTTCTGGGCAATGGGAGAAACCGGCCCCTGCGGTCCCTGCTCGGAGATCATCATTGACCAGGGAGAAGGGGTTGGCTGCCGCCGACCTACCTGTTTCCCGGGCTGCGATTGTGACCGCTACCTGGAGCTCTGGAATCTGGTATTTATGCAATACAATCGCCAGGAGGACGGTAACTTAGTCCCCCTCCCCAAGCCTAGTATTGATACCGGCCTGGGCCTGGAGCGGGTCGCCGCTATCCTTCAGGGGGTGAAAAGCAACTATGAAACCGATCTGCTTAGGGTGACAATCCAGAATACCGAGGAAATAACCCAGATCCAATACGGGGAGGATGCCAAGAAAGATATCTCCTTCCAGGTCATCGCTGACCACTGTCGGGGGATGGTGTTTCTGATCGGCGATGGGATACTGCCTGCCAACGAGGGCCGGGGTTATGTGCTTCGCCGAATAATGCGGCGGGCCGCCCGCCACGGGAAGAAACTGAACCTTAACGAGCCATTCTTATATAAGCTTTCCGGCTCGGTAGTTGATCAGATGGAAGAGGCCTATCCGGAACTTAAGGAACGGCGAAGTTATATCGCCATGGTTATCCAGAAGGAAGAAGAGAGGTTTCTGGATACCCTGGACCGGGGGCTTCAGATCCTCCAGGAGGAAATGGAGCGGTTGCGAGGATCAAAAGGAAAGACTATTCCCGGCGAAGTGGTCTTTAAGCTTTATGACACCTACGGATTTCCCCCCGATTTAACCGAGGACATTGCGGCGGAAGAGGGCTTTACAATCGATACCGAGGGATTTAACAAGGAGATGGAACGGCAGCGGGAGAGGGCGCGGATGAGCTGGAAGGGCACCGGGGATCAGGAAATTAAAGAGATTTACTCCCGGCTTTCCGAAGACGGTCTTACTGTCACTTTCCTGGGATATGACCGATTGAAGAACAAATCCAGGGTGGAAAGGACCATCCGTAACGATGAGTTTGTCGAGGTTGCGAAAGAGGGCGATAAGGTGGAGATCCTCACCCGGGAGACCTCCTTCTACGGAGAGGCCGGGGGTCAGATGGGAGATCAGGGAGTAATTCAGGGCAGCAGCGGTGAACTCCAGGTGACCGATACCCTTCGCCCCTTGCCTTCCCTGATCCTGCACCGGGGCCGGGTAAGGAAGGGGAAGATTAGCGTGGGCGATGAAGTGACCCTGAAGGTGGATGAGAATTGGCGTCAATCTACTGTGCTTCATCATACCGCCACCCATATCCTTCAGTCGGCCTTGCGTCAGGTTCTGGGAGACCATGTCAAGCAGTCCGGCTCCCTGGTTGCCCCGGATCGGCTCCGCTTCGACTTTACCCACTTCTCCCCGGTTGAAGAGAGGGAGCTGGAGAGGGTTGAAGAGTTGGTTAACCAGATGATCAGGGAGAATGTCCCGGTAGCGACAAAAGTAACTTCCTACGATGAGGCAATAAAAGGGGGAGCCACCGCCCTTTTCGGAGAAAAATACGAAGATAAGGTTCGCCTCGTCAGGATCGGGAAACTCTCACAGGAGCTCTGTGGGGGAACCCATGCCCGGCGCAGCGGCGACATCGGGATGTTTAAAATTGTAAGTGAGTCCGGGGTAGCTGCCGGGATCAGGCGGATCGAGGCGGTAGCTGGGGCCGAGGCCCTGCGCTTCGTCAGGAAAGAGGAGGAAGAGTTAGGGAATATCGGCGAAAGCGTGAAGGCCGAACCGGGAAAGATTTTCAGTAAGGTCAAAAAGCTATTAGAAGAACAGCGCGGGTTAGAAAAGGACTTCCAACGCCTGCAGGCGAAGCTCACCGATCAGAGCTCCCTGGAGCTGCTGGATAAGGTTAAGGAGGTCAGCGGGATAAAGGTCCTGGCAGCGGCGGTCGGGGAAAGCGATCCCAAGAGGCTGCGGGAGATGACCGATGGGTTGAAGGAAAGGTTAAAATCCGGGATCATTGTCCTGGGAGGGAAGGAAAAAGATAAGGTGTCTCTGGTGATTGTGGTAACCAAAGACTTAACCAAGAAATATCATGCCGGTAATCTCATCAAGGAGATTGCCCAGGTGGTCGGCGGTAGCGGCGGAGGACGCCCGGATATGGCCCAGGCCGGAGGAACCAAGCCCGAAAAGCTCACCGAAGCCCTAAATAAAATCTACGAACTGGTATAACTTGACTCCTGGACCCCTTTCCTTGCCTACTCCTTACTCCATACTTCCTACTCTCTCAAGTGACTAAGTAAAGCCCTGCCTCTCAAACTACCCATAATATCTTACCCTTCATAAAAAAAGCCACGCCCTCTTGGAACGTGGCGCTCGCAAGGGTCGAGTCCTTACGAGGATGCTAAAATAAAAATATCGCAAAAACCCGTAGCTATCAATAAAAAAGTAAAAAATAGGTAAATTAGGTGGTAATCTTGGTCAAAGTTCGGACGGCCGAACTTTTTGACCTTCCCCCTCCCCTTTTTTCCCCTCCCCCCCTGGGGAGGGGAGCATTAGGTTGATAAGGGTAGTTTTTTGTGTTAATTTCAGTAATAGGTTTAAATAGATTATAAATCCAAAGGAGAGGAAAATGAAAAAGACGACTATTTTACCAAGTCTTTTAGCTGTCTTGCTTATCGCCCTTGTCCTCAGCTGTGCTGATGAGGGGAATGAGTGCGTTGATAATGACGGTGACGGCTATGGAGAGTACTGTGCCCCCGGCCCGGACTGTAACGATAGCAATATTTCCATCAATCCCGGAAGAACAGAAATCTACTATAACGGGTTTGATGATGATTGCGATCCCGCAAATACTATTGACAATGACCAGGATGGAGATGGTTATCTTGCCGCCGCCGCTGTCGGTTCCAGCCCTGATTGTAACGATATCGATCCTTCCATCAATCCCGGAGTGGGTGAGACTACCTGCGATGATGTAGACAATGACTGCAGCGCCGACACCCCGGATGCCCCGGACGGGGACGGTGACACCTGGGATGTCTGCGGAGCGGGTGATCCGGCGAATCCTGATGGTAATGACCCGGCTGACTGCGACGATACAACTCCCGCCCACTGGTTGGACTGCGGCATTTGTGTTGACGGTGACGGTGATGACTACGGCGATAATTGCGACCTGGGCGCGGACTGCAACGATGACGATCCCAGCGTTAATCCCGGTACTGACGAGATTCCTTTTAATGAAAAGGATGATAACTGTGATGGGGATTACCACCCGGATGTAATCGGCATTGGTTATGCTCCTGTAACTGAAGGGAGTTGCCAAGGAGTCTATGTTACTGGGGTTACCGAGGTCTATGCCTATGTGGCTAATTATACTAGCGGTTTGGCGATCATTGATGTAAGCGATCCGGCCAATCCCGGCACACCAGTGTATTGGGATATCTCAGGGGATAGCCGTGGAGTTTATGTTACCGAGGGCTATGCTTATGTGGGCAATTGGGATAAAGGTTTAGTGATCATTGATGTGAGCGATCCTTCCGATCCCAGTACCCCGATCTATCGAAGTACCTCAGGATCTAGCCGGGGAGTCTATGTTACCGGAGGTTATGCTTATGTGGCTAATGGGTTGAGCGGATTAGCGATAATTAATGTAAGTAACCCGGCCAATCCCAGTACCCCAGTATATCGGGATACATCAGGGGAAAGCTACGGAGTCTATGTAACCGGAGGCTATGCCTATGTGGCTGATATGGGGAGCGGTTTAGCAATTATTAATGTAAGTGATCCAGCCAATCCTGGCACCCCGGTCTATCGAGATACCTCAGGTGAGAGCCAAGGAGTTTATGTTACCGGAGGATACGCCTATGTGGCTGATATGGGGAGCGGTTTAGCAATTATTAATGTAAGTGATCCAGCCAATCCTGGCACCCCGGTCTATCGGGCTACCTCAGGGGATAGCTTTGGAGTCTATGTAACCGGGGGCTATGCCTATGTGGCTGATTTCGCTAGCGGTTTAGCAATTATTGATGTAAGCGATCCGACCAATCCCGGCACTCCGGTCTATCGGGATACCTCAGGGTATAGCCAGGGAATCTATGTTACCGGAGAATATGCCTATATGGCTGCTGGGGTTAATGGATTGGAGATATTCAAGATATGGTGAAAACGGCCTCAAACCCCAATTACAAAATCCCAAATCCTTCGAGACACTTCGTTCCTCAGGACTCCTCAGGATCTCGGTTTGTTTCGTGTAATTCGTGAAATTCGTGGTTCAAATTCCAATCCACCTCCGTCTGCCTCCAGCGGACTACGACGGAGAAATCCCAAATAACAGATGAACTCCGCCTACTCCTTACTCCATACTTCCTACTCTCTCAAGTGACTAACTGAACCTCTGACCCCGACCCCCCCTCCAAGAGGTCGAATCGCTCTTGCCATAAAATCATTATTATGTAGACCCGGATTTTGTCAAGATATAAATGACAAATGAAGATATGACACTATTTCTACAAGTTGTAGGTTAATTTTCTTGACATAGCTCAAAATACAATTGATAATATAGGCAAAGATATTAAAAGGAGTAAAAAGGAATGTATGCAGTAGTTAAAACCGGAGGGAAGCAGTATCGGGTGAAGGAGGGAGAAGTGCTTCAGGTAGAAAAGATCAGAGGGGAGATAGGTGATCAGGTTGACTTTAATGAAGTCCTGATGATCAACGATAGGGAGAAAGTCAAGATTGGTACCCCGCTGCTACCGCAAGCCAGTGTTATTGGGGAAATCGTTCGTCAGGGAAAGGCAAAAAAGATTATAGTTTTTAAGCAAAAAAGGAGAAAGAATTATCGTCGGAAAAGCGGGCATCGTCAGCCATATACCGAGATAAAAATAAAGGAGATTAAAGCATAGGGGGGAAGTTATGGCTCATAAGAAAGGGCAAGGCAGTTCCCGAAACGGAAGGGACAGTGCTGGTCAGAGGCGGGGGGTAAAAGTTTTTGGTGGGGCTAGGGTGAAGGCAGGAAGTATCCTAATTCGCCAACTGGGCACCAAGATTCATCCGGGCCTGAATGTTGGAGTGGGCCGGGACTATACCCTTTTTACCAAGATTGACGGCCTGGTCAAATATGAACGGCTGGGGAAGGATCGAAAGCGGGTCAGCGTTTATGCCTAAATTTTACATAAATTTAGGTAAAGCCCTTTAGAAGCTCGCCCCGATGGCCATCGGGGTCGAAGGAGAGGCGGATTTCTAACGGATTAAATGAAATTTGTTGATGAAGTAAGGATCTTTGTTAAAGCCGGAGATGGAGGACGAGGCTGCGTAAGTTTCCGACGAGAGAAATATGTTCCCCGGGGAGGGCCTAATGGGGGAGATGGTGGAAAAGGGGGAGATGTTACATTGGTGGTGGATGAAGGGGTCTCCACCTTGATTGACCTTCAATATCAGCAGCACCACCGGGCTAACCGGGGTGGGCATGGAAAGGGAAAGGATCAGCATGGCAGGAAGGGTGATGACCTCATTGTCCCTGTTCCCCCGGGAACCTTGGTGAAGCTCTCCCCTAATGGAGAAGAGCTGGGAGAGCTGACCGAGAACCAACAAAGGCTAATCGTTGCCCGGGGAGGGCGGGGAGGTCGAGGGAATGCCCGTTTCGCCAGCTTAACCAATCGCGCCCCTCGCCAGGCCGAGGAAGGAGATCAGGGCGAAGAGAAATGGTTAGAGTTGGAGCTGAAGCTCTTAGCTAATGTTGGGCTAATCGGCTTTCCTAATGTCGGCAAATCTACCCTGATCTCCCGAATATCGGCAGCCCGTCCTAAGATCGCTGACTATCCCTTTACCACCCTCAGTCCCAATCTGGGAGTAGTGAGCTATAATGAACATAAAAGCTTCGTCATCGCCGATGTCCCGGGACTTATCGCGGGAGCCCATAAAGGAAGCGGATTAGGCTTCCAGTTCCTTCGTCATATTGAGCGCACAAGTCTCCTCGTTCATCTTATCGATCTCTCCGACCAAACCCAGCGCAATCCCCTTGATGACTACGAGGTCATTAATAAAGAGCTCCTCTCCTACGATTCTGAATTGCTGAAGAGATCTCAGATCGTCGCGGCAAATAAGATTGATTTGCCCGGAGCCCAAGTAAAACTTCCCCGGGTTGAAAAGGAGTTTAAAAAAATAGGGAAATCAATTTTTCCTATCTCCGCCCTTACCGGCAAAGGAATTAACACTTTACTGAGAGAAGTTACCAAACAATTAGTAGAAGTTTCCCGAAGTCAGAGTTAACAATTACCATGCGTCTTGGTATCCTGGGGGGAACCTTTAACCCCATTCATCTCGGACACCTTCGTTGTGCCGAAGAGATTGGAGAACAGTTTGATCTTGAGCAAATAATCTTCATCCCCTCAGCCCACCCTCCCCATAAGAAACCGAGCGAGGTCGTCTCCGCATCCGAACGACTCAAGCTAACCAAGCTGGCCATCTCTGACAATCCCCGCTTTTTGGTCTCGGATGTAGAGATCCAGCGTCGGGGAAAATCATACTCCATTACTACCATCAATTATTTTCGCAAAAAGTATGGAGGTGGGCTCAATCTGTTTTTTATCCTGGGAATGGATGCCTTCCAGGAGATAACAACCTGGAAAGACTATCCGAAGCTACTCGCTTGCTGCAACTTTATCGTAACCACCAGGCATCGCTTTAAAAAAAAGGCTTTGGAAGAAATACTTCCTTTAAGTGTTGCTAAACTTTTCTCCTATGATAGAAAAAATCGGTGCTATGTCCACTGCTCAAATTCTCTCATATATTTTCGCGAGATAACCTTACTCAATATTTCCTCCACCATGATTAGAAATAACATCAGAGAGAATCGCTCAATCAGGTATCTTCTTCCCGAAAGGGTTGAGGAGTATATTCGAAAGAAGCAGCTTTACCGTTAGTGTCCCAGAAATTGAAAAAAACCCTCTTAATGTGTGCCCAGGCAGCTCTGGATAAAAAAGCCTGCGATCTGGTGATCCTTCAAGTTAAAGAGGTTTTCTCCCTGGCTGATTATTTTGTGATCTGCAGTGGAAGTTCGGAAAGACAGGTGCAGGCAGTGGCCCGCTCCATCGAGGAAAAACTGGGGAGGAACCGGATCTTACCCCTCGGAATAGAGGGATTTGCGGAAGCCAAATGGATCCTGATGGACTATAACGAGATAATCGCTCACATCTTCTACGAGCCAACTCGGGAGTTCTATGATCTGGAAAGCATTTTTTTTGATGCCCCCCGGGTTGATCTTTCCCAATTAAAAGATAAACCCCGTTAGAAGCTAATGCGAGGCTTTAGACTCCGTGTTCGCTAATGAATCTGAAACTGTCCACCCCAGGGGAAGCCATAGGGCTTTCTAACGGGGCAAAAAGGGCTAACTTAAGGCTCATCACGAATTGTCTCGCGTGCACGCGGGATTAAATCCAAATGCCCTTCGATAAATTCTAAATCCTAACCCCTGATTAAATCAGGGGCAAAATTTGAATATCAAATGTTTAGAACAGTATTGTTTCGCTTCATTTCCCCCTCACTCCTTCGACCCCGATGCCCCTCCGGGGCGTAGTCTCTCCGAGCCGTAGGCCCCTACCCTCCGGCCAGTAAGCCCTCCGGGCTGGAAGCGGGGGCGGAGCCCATCGGGGCTCAGGACAGGCAGGATTAAGGCGAGGGGCTCTTTGTTCAAAGTACCCCTAAACTGCCACCGACACCTACTTATCCCCAAAGCATATCCCCATTGATCTTGCGACCTTGACCAGGGTTCCGTCGGGGTAGACCTGTTTGGCCTGACCGGTAGCCTCGGTAATAGGAACACTCTTGATCGCGGTGCCCCGGAGCGCAACCATCTTTCCGAAGTCCTTTTTTGCGATAAGGTGGGTGGCGGCCTCGCCGTAGCGGGTGCCGAGGATTCGGTCGAACTCGGTTGGCGAGCCCCCTCGCTGGAGGTGGCCCAGGACCAGGACCCGGATATCGACTCCGGTCATATCGGAAAGGGCCGAGCCGATCTTCTGGCCCATCCCGCCCAGAAGCACGGTGCCGTCCGGACTTTTGCCGAGCGTGCTCATCTCGCCCTCTTTGGGGATAGCTCCTTCGGCCACTACCATGATTGAGTATTGATCGCCCTGCTCCCCTCTCTCCTTAAGCTTGTTTGCCACCAACTCAAGGTCAAAGGGAATCTCGGGTATGAGGATTACATGCGCGCCCCCGGCCAGTCCCGAGTGGAGGGCAATCCAGCCCGAGTGCCGGCCCATCATCTCGACCACCATTACCCGGTGGTGGCTTTCCGCGGTGGATCGGAGCTTGTCCAGGGCCTCGGAGGCAGTGCGTACCGCTGAGTCAAACCCGAAGGTCACATCGGTGGCGGAGAGGTCGTTATCAATGGTCTTGGGGACCCCGACCACGGGCATGCCCTTCTCGAAGAACTGTTGCGCTATCTTCATGCTGCCGTCGCCGCCGACCATAACCAGAGCGTCCAGCCCCAGGTGCTCGAAGTTCTCCATCACCCGGTCCGAGTAGTCCACGATCTCGACTGTCCCGCCCTTCTTTTGCCTCTCCCAGTGGAACGGGTTGCCGCGGTTGGTGGTCCCGATGATAGTCCCACCCTTGTGGAGGATGTCCTTAACTTGCTCTATGCCGAGGGGCATGATCTGATCAGGGTAGATGAGGCCGGTAAAAGAGTCCTTAATCCCGATAACCTCCCACCCGTAGTTGTTGATGGCCGTGTAAACCACCGCCCGGATCACCGCGTTCAGGCCCGGACAATCTCCGCCGCCGGTTGAAACACCAATCTTTTTTATCTCGTCTTTCGCCATCTCCCCATCCTTTCAAGAGTGGTAACTAAAACTCGGACACCAATAGGATAACCCCCATTAGAAGCTCACTCCATCCCCAATTTCAATCCCAAAACGATGCCTCCTTGTCAACTTATAATCTTATAGATATTCCCCATTCTCTCGTGTTAGCCGAAGTTGGTCATTGCTTGCTATCTAAGCAGCCCTTTTACAAGCCGAATATCATCAATCCAAGCTGTCCCCTGACCATCAATAACCAGGTTAAGTTTCACATTGTCGGGATTTTCTCCCTTTTTCAAGAAAAACGGCGTTTCCTCTGTTGTCCAATCTGTGGTGCCGGTTAGAGGTGTCTGCAGACCCCGGGAAAAGAACTCCCCTTTGCCCGGAAAATGACACCACATCTCCAGATACACCTGACCTTCTACACCTTCCGTACGAAGCTTGGCCTGGTAAATCAAGCGGGCATTTTCAATGTCGATGTCGCCTACCTCAAATAACCGAACCACTATGGGCTTTGTTGCGGTAACTCGCAAAGAGCCGTTGCCATCACTCGAAACTGCATTATCGATCTGGATGCCGGACTGCGTGATAATCCCCTCAAGGTTGTCAATGGGAAACCGCTTTAGCTCAACCACTTGTCTTGACGGCTTAGAGCAACTAACTACAACGAAAACCATCGCAACCCAAACAAACAACAACAAATATCTCACACTCATCACTCTTATCTCCTTTTCTTCCTTTAGTTAGACGGTACCTCGGGCTAACCGGCGCAAACGATCTCGGGTATCGCGATCTAATGATTTATACCACGACCTCTGGCTCTTGCCCAGGCCCACGCTCCGCTTCAGATCCACCATCATCTCGGCCATCTTTACCGCCGCCTGGGTAATATCCAGAACGGGCACGCCGGTATCCGGCACCTCTTTGTACCCTAACAAGGAAGTTGCCGGACTCAAGGCACAGCACGCGGGCACGATAACCTCCGCGCCGTCGGCGATGCCGGCGCGGCACAGCTCTTCGAATTGGGGGTTGATCTTCTCCGGGTTCATAAACATGTCCAAAAGCCCCAGGAAAGGGTTTCCGCCCAACCGGTAAACGCGCACCGGCGAGGTGGCCCGCCAGTCCAGGCCGTAGTGGTGAATGTTGCGTTCACATACTGGAACCAACTCGTCCGCTACTGTAATTACGCCGAATTTATGGCCCAAGGTGCAGGCCAGCAGCATCGCGGCCTCGGTGGGGCCGATAACCGGGATGTCCACTGCCTGGCGCGCCTGCTGCAGCCCCGGATCATTGCCGCACCCGATAATCGCCGCATCGTACCCCTGTTTTTCCGCCTCGATGATCCCGTCAATCAGCCACACATTATTAAGCATATCCAGGTACGATGCCTGCACCATGTAGGCGGAGTGCCTCATATGGTGAACCTCTATCTCGGTATCGGGACGGGCTACCTGCTTTACTACGCTCAGCAGCCTGCCATAAGCCTGCTCCTGGAGGGCCGGATCACCGATACCAAAATCCTTTGTGGCCTGCTCGGCACTCGGAAAAATGTCCTGCCACCAAATCTTGATCCCCACGACATCCTCCTTATCCAAGGGAATCGGTCATTATTCACCGATTCCCAATTTTGCCCTAATTCTTACCCCTTTAATCCTTATTCCCGATTTACGATCTACTATTTACAACTTTGGTCATTTGAGCTTTGGAATTGATTTGAACTTTGGGTTTTGTAATTTGACATTGGGATCCAGGGCCTGGTCAGCGGTTATATAGTCCCCTCGAACCCTTATCATAATAATCGATGGTAGTTACTTATATCTCTTGCCGAGCTTGGCTACGAGCAGAGACTGGTTTACCCCTTCTTCCTCCCCTACCCGGATCTTTAGCGGGTGATCCAGATAGTTCACATACTGGATCTCATCCCCGGGCTGATAGTGGGGCAGGAAGTAAAATTCCAGGAAGAAGTGGTGCGTTCCTCGCCGCAGTTGCCCTACATTCCAATCCTGCCAGATGTAGCCGATATTTCCGGGATGGGATTCCGGGGGGTCCGGGGTAGAGACATCGTCGATAAGGCCCATGGTGACCTTCATTGATTCCAGGATCTCCGGGGTAAATACGGTTCGGGTCATAAAGGTCCCAAAATCACCGGTTATCAGCCTCCATTTATCCACCGCCGGATTAAAATTCTTCTCATTCTCATCCATCTTCCCATCAACCAAAAACCCCTGGGGATTGCTGGAATTGTAGGCTCTTGTCCCCAGAACCTCCTCGCCATAATCAGTCCCGAAGCGGATGATAAATGAGGATAAGATTTTATTCATCCGAAACGGAGCCTGAAAGATAACGGGCACGGTGGCTGTATTCCGGTATTGTTGAACATCCACCACTGCCCGCATGGCCTTTTTCCCGAAAGGCAGGCGGATATACTGTTCAACCCTCCGGTTCACTCTGATGGCTCCGCGCTTATAGGCAAGCACATCAGATTTCAGCTTCTCCTCATTGAACCGGAGAGGGATTAAACTAAAAAGCAGCTTTACCGTCAACCTTATCTTTAATCGATCAACAAAATTCTTTCCACTGCCTCCGGCCTGCTCGAAGACACTGTGCCATTTATAATAAGTGGTGTGCAGACCGTCCTTGGTAATAATATATTCTCCCCGATAGTAATCTGTCTCAATAGTCTCGCTGGCATAATCATAACGAATGTAATCAGGCAGAGACGAGCGCGGCGGCTCGGAAGAGAAGGATAAAAGGTAGCACCATCCCTTTCCCCCGGTAAGCGGGTCGATCACCTCAATCTCCACCCCCTTAGTCCAACCGGGCATCCACCCCTCTTCTGCTACCCTGTCTCCGGTATCAGCGGACATAAACAGCAGCTTGTCCTGAGGGTCAAACTTCCCGTTGCCCATCCCTTTGTTGGGCATCGGCCCCTCGGGAAAGACCCAGTCTCCATCCTCAGTCATCTCATCAATCTGGAAGCGGATCGGCTCGAAGGCCCGGTCTCGAAAGGCATATAACCTCAGGTTGGAAATGGGTGCGCCGGCCAGCTCCTTCATCAGCCTTCCCTCAGCAACGACCGGATCTGCCCATCGGGTCAGGGTCTTCGGGGTCAAAATCAGGTCCTTAGACTGTTCGGCAAACCCCTCCCCGGAGCTGAAGATTGCTCCCAAACAGATGATTGTTGTAATAAGTAGGCTACCCATACTTCTCCCCCCTTCTGGTTTATATTTCCCTTATATCACTGAAAGAGCTTGGAGGCAATAGAGCAGATTGTAGATTGCGGATTCCAGATTGTAGATCTTAATCCCCCTCCCCTTTCTCCCCTCCCACTCCTTCGACCTCGCTCCCTTCGGCTTCGCTCAGGACAGGCCCTTCGAGCACCTCAGGACAAAGCTCCTCAGGACAGGCTGGGGAGGGGGAATATTTATTGTAAGCGTTGTAATTCACTACCGTAGCAATTTACCGCAAATAGGCCTTTACTTACTGAAATACTTACTATTTATTCTGTTTTCCCTAATTACACCATAGCATTATGCGACACTTCTTGGGGGAAATAACCTGAAGGCTGAGGCAAATACCCTCTAACTGCCTTGCTAATCAGCCATTTATGCCCTCCAGTCATGGTTGGCACATAATGTGCAATTACTGATGAGTTTGTGGAAGGAATGGCTGATTGAAGGATTTTTCGGGAAAACTCGGGGATAATTCTGCTTGACAAACAGCTGGATGTTTAATATAATTTTTCTCTTTTAGAATTGGTCGTTATTCTGACAGCAGTTCTTTTCCGCAAAAGGAGGCCTCTGATGGATTCGAGCTTCAGTTTGAAATCCTTTGTATCTCTCTTTGTCCTCGCCTTTCTTCTCCATCTGAATTCAGCAAAGCCGGCCCAGGCCCTGGAAGAGGGGGACTGCTTTAACAGTTCCACGGTAGTAATAACGGGGAGTATTACGGATTCCAGCGGTATTTCCGAGATAACCGTAACCGTGGATGGCTCTACGCCGTCTGCCTTTTATATTGACAACGGGAACTGGACGGCGACTTTTACCGGGTTGAGCGATGGGCCCCATACGCTGGTGGTTACGGGGACCGATGCCTGCGGGAGCGGGAACACTGCCACTACTGCCCCGCTCGGTTTTATGGTTGATGCTACCCCGCTCTCAATCACCTCTGTCAGCCCGACTACCGGGCCGGATACCGGAGGAACCGAGGTGGTAATCGAGGGCAGCGGCTTTGCCGGGATTGGTCCGGTGAACTCGGTTACCTTCGGCGGTATTATGGTCACCGGCTTCACCGTAGAGAGCGATACCCAGATTACGGTAACCACACCCTCCGGACCCGTGGGAACGGTAGATGTGGTAATCTCCGATGACTGTGGGAATACCGACACCTGCCCTAACTGCTTCGAATATGTCACTTCGGTTTACTACGCCGTTATTGTTGGCGAGCCCTCGGATGTGAGCATCAGCTCAATCACCATAGCTCCCAATGCCAGCTTCCAGGTAATGGTCTACGGCAGCGTACTCATTGGAGGAGAGGTTTCCCCGGACTTAGGCTCCGGGCCCGAGAGTATGGGAGTTTACGACTTCAGGCTGCGCCACGAGGTAGCCCATCTTACGATTAATGGTATAACTAAAACCGGGGTCCCTTTTCCTGATCCCGGCTACGAATTCACTGATCCTCTGGGTGCTCTGAGTAATACAGACGAAGGCGATGGTTACGCCACTTCGTCCTTTAATGACATTAACGGAGCCTCTATCACTACTCCCACCGGAGCTGACATTCCGCTGGCTATACTCCAGTTCACCGCAGAAGATAATCCGGGCACTACGGTTATCTATATCTCCGATGTCATTAATTACTACAGCAACAACTTTGTAGCTCTGGATACCGTTCCTCGCCGGGCCCTGACGGTAAATGTTGTCCGCCAGAACTATGCGGTCTCTGTTGGTAGCCCTTCCTCGGCCACGATCAGCTCGATTACCGTCGCCCCTAACTCCACCTTCAGCGTAATGATTTACGGTAGCGTGCTCATTAACGGAGAGGTTTCCCCGGACTTAGGCTCCGGGGCCGAGAGTATGGGAGTTTACGATTTCAGGCTGCGCCACGAGGTAGCCCATCTTACCGTCAACGGTATAACTAAAACCGGGATCACTTTCCCTAATCCCGGCTGTGAGTTCACTGATCCTCTGGGAATCCTGAGCAATACCGATGAAGGCGATGGCTATGCTACTTCGCTCTTTAACGACATAAATAGCGGGATAACTACCCTGATTGGACCGGTAGGATCTGACATTCCGCTGGCAGTGCTAACCTTCAATGCCGGCGCCGCGATTGGCCCGACCACTATCTATATCTCGGAAGTCATTAGTTACTTCAGCAATAACTTTGTAAACCTGGATACCACGCCGAGGAGGGCGCTTCGGGTAAATATCGTTCCCCAGTATTATGCAGTTATCGTTGGAGTTCCCTCCGGACCGGCTACTGATACTATTGTGGTTTCACCCAGCTCGGACTTCAGCGTAATGATCTACGGCAGCGCGCTCATTAACAGTGAGGTTTCCCCGGACTTAGGCTCCGGCCCCGAAAGTATGGGAGACTACGACTTCAGGCTGCGCCACGAGGTAGCCTATCTTACCGTCAATGGGATAACCAAAACCGGGGTTCCATTCCCTGATCCCGGCTATGAGTTCACTGATCCTCTGGGAACCCTGAGTAATACCGACGAAGGCGACGGTTACGCCACTTCTTCCTTCAATGACATTAACGGGGCTTCTATCACTACTCCCACCGGAGTTGACATTCCGCTGGCGGTTGTTACCTTCAGTGCCGGTACCGCAAGTGGCCCGACTACCATCTATGTCTCGGAAGTCATTAATTACTTCAGTAATAACTTTGTAGCCCTGGATACCACGCCGAGGAGCCCTCTCGGGGTTAATATCACCAATGATTCAACCCCCCCGGATATCCAGATATCCCTTCCGGTGGATGGGGATACGGTAAATGCGTATCGGCTGGTGGTAAGCGGAACAGTCAGTGAACCCGAAAGCTGGATCGAAAGTGTGATCGTAAATGGGGTAGCGGCAGATATCTCGGCACTACCCAACTGGACCGCCACCCTGACTGGTTTACCCGAAGGCCCCTTGACCATTATTGCCGAGGCCATTAACGGGGCCCTGCTCAGCGACCAGGATTCAGTAACAGTCACGGTAAAACCGATGGCTGCATTAAAGCTTCTGGCCGTAGGAGAGTCCGTAGTAACAGTGAGTCTCTCGGCTAGTCCCACTTTCACGATTGATGTCCTGGGGAGTGTGCTCATTGGTGGGGCGCTTTCCCCGGACCTGGGCTTGGGGGCGGAGAGCCTGGGTGTATTTGACCTCCGGGTAAGGCACCAGGTGGTAAAGCTCAACTTAGCTGATATCAAAGGCAGTGGGGTGGACCGGGCTTTTTGCCCCACCCCCGGTTGTGAGTTTGATGAAGTGCCGATCTTCACCATTAGAAATAGCGATGAGGGGGACGGCTACGCTACTTCGGATTTTAACGGACTGAATAACATGCAGACCTCAGGTCAAGGCCCGGTCGGCGTAGAGATCCCTCTGGCCCGGCTGATCTTTAGCCCGGTGGAGACCGGTACCACTACTATCTACATATCGGGAGTCGTCAATTACAAAAGCAATAACTTCGAATCACTGGATAAGTTACCCAGAAAGCAGATCACCGTGATTGTTACACCTTGATAATAGATTGGAGATTGTAGATTTCAGATACTAATGTCAAATGAAAAATCCCCCTCCCCTTTTTCCCCTCCCACCAAGGGAGGGGAATATATATTGCAAATGACAAATGAAATCCGCCTGAGTCGGACAGGGCTCAAATGTCAAAATATATGAATAAATCCTAAGTAGGGGCCGACCTCTGTGTCAGCCCAAATAACTTATATAACCACGAATTACTCGAATTAATCGAATTTATCTGTCACTGTTTCGTGTAATTAGTGAAATTTGTGGTTAAAGGTAGGGGCTGACCTCTGTGTCAGCCCGAATAAGGGGGGACACCGGCGATATTAATTGCAAATTACAAAATGAAATGAAAAAGTAATAGATACCATATCTGAAATCCAAAATCTATAATCTGTAATCTCTAAAAATTAGGAGGGTAAAATGAAGCAGGAAACAAAAAGCAGGTCGCAGGAATCTGGCGCATCTGAGTTGCCGATGGCAAGGAGCAGGAAAGAAGAATTAGGAAAAAGGCTAAAGACTATTCTCTTTCTCCTACTTTCTACCTTCCTGCTTTTCGCCTTCAGGGGAGAGGCCCGAGCAGGTAGCTTGATCTACGGCGATGCTGAGCCGGACGCTGACGTTGATGTCACAGACATACTCACGATCCGCCAGAACGCCGCGGGTTTTCCCGGTGTGCCCCTGCTGGGTAATGCCGATGCCAGCGGCCACGAATGCGAGTTGGCAGTGGTCGATGCTCTGGCGATCCGTCAATATCTTCTGGGTTTCCGCCCGGACCTGCCGGTCTTCATCCCCCCTGCCTGCTGGGCAATTGGGCTTACTGCCACTAATGGAGATGGACAGGTAGGTTCTCCCAACCAGACTCTTCCCCAGCCCCTGGAGGTAACCCTGAATAACATCCCTGCCTGCACCCAGACCGTCTCCGGCTGCACCCGGGGAGGGGTAACTATTACTTATGATATTACCAGCGACGGCACCGGAGGGGCAACCTTACCCGGAAGTGTAACCACACTTGATATTGATACTGACTCCTCGGGCATAGTCAGCACCCTGCTAACTATGGGTTCAGGTCCAGGGACGGTTATCGTTGCAGCCAGTATTGATCTGTATAGCGCTGAGGGAGGTCCCTTAACGACGGTATCGGCAGCCTTCACTGCCGTAGCGGTTGGGTGCGGTATCATCAGTATCGGGCCTACTACCGGATGTCCCGGGGATGCGGTGACCATCGATGGCTCTAACTTTGGGGGAGCGGCGGGTAGTGTGAGCTTTGATGCAACCCCGGCAACGGTTATTTCCTGGGGTGATACCTCTATTGCGGTATATGCTCCGGGTGGAGATTACTCAAATGTGACAGTAACACCCGTAGCAACCAACGAATGCAACCTAACCGGTACATATTCCTATGATAATCAGGAACCCACGGTGGATGTTGCTCCGATGTTGGCCTGTTATCCGGTAACTTCAGTGACGGTATCAGCCACCTGTGGAGATGTGGGCAGTGGGGTTTACACCTGTTCGGTGAGTATTGATGGTGGAGGTAACTGGTATCCTTCACCTTATGTCTTTAATGGTTTATCCGATGGTTACTATACTGCAATTGGGCTGGTAGTTGATGGCTGTAGTAATTTTAGTTTAGATCTGGTGGGAGAGACATTTGAGGTGGACACCTGGGCGTCGTTAACTATCACCTATCCAACGAATGGGCAGGACATACCCCTCGGCGATTCATTGGTTAGTGGGTTTGCGGCTACCGATATAACCACGGTAACGGTTACTTCTGACCAGGGACACAGCGAGTCATCCGGGGTGGACGGCGGTGGCAACTGGTCGGTGGTCCTGTCAGGGGTTTCAGCTCCTTCCATATTCATAACCGCCCGGGGAACGGATAACTGCGGAAATCCTGCGAGCGATTCGGTAACGGCGAATGTAGTACCTCCAAGCTGCAGCATTAGCAATGTTTCACCTACTATCGGATGTTCTGGGAACCCGGTGACAATTACCGGCATCTCCTTTGGTGCAATATCGGGTAGCGTGAGCTTTAATAGCGTAAGCGCAACCATCACTTTCTGGACCGATGCCGTTATCATCGTAGATGCTCCGGGAGGGGATTACACAATTGTGACTGTAACCAGTAATACCGGCGGTATATGCACCCTGGCCGGAAATTATTCTTATGATAATGTGCCCCCGCCGGCACCGACGATTACCTCTCCGACGAACGGCGCCATAATAGGCACGAACTGGGTACCCACTACCATAACCTGTACTGAGGGTACCTGTAAGGAGCGGCTGGATTGGGGGCCCTGGCAAGGCTGCAGTTTTGGTTTTTTTACATTTGACGGACCCCATACGCTGGATGCAATGTGTATTGATAACTGCAACAATTCTTCAACGGCGACCAGCAACTTTTGGGTGGACACTATGGGCCCCTGGGTTACATTCACCAACCCCGGCAATGGCCAGACCAATGTACCCACTGGAGTAAACATAGAGATCGAGTTCAATGAGGATATGGATAAGGGCTCGGTTGAGAGTGGGTTCACATTATCCACTGGTACTATGGCGCCTCTGCCCGGTAACTTTTATTGGAGATCAGACGACACGGTCGTATTTGCCACCCCTGATTTGCTTACAGATTACACTAATTATACTGTTGATTTAGCCGGTGCCACCGACCTGGTAGGAAATCCCTTAGGCCCTCTCTCCCTTTACTTTACCACCGGCGATTGCACACCACCTCAAGTCCTCTCCAAAAATCCAAGTGGCGACAACCTGGTAGATTCTTCCATCCTTACCCAGATTACAGTCATCTTCAATGAATCGATGAATGACACCAATGGTCGGATGGAGATCAGGAATATGTTTGACATGACTGTGGTTGATGCTGATATCTGGGGGGGCAGCTATGGAGGGACACTTACCTGGACCACTACCTCAATCAGTAACGATACTCTTACCCTCGATCTTGATTCTCCTTCTCCCATTCAGGAAGGAGCCGGTTACCGGATCGATGTTTGGAGCCTGGGCGACCAGAACAATAACTGGTTGCCAGGAGATATTAGGTGGGGCTTTGTTACCGATGGGCCTTCGAGCGATATCGCCCCGCCTCAACTCATTGTCTCTCTACCCTTTGATGGCCAGGTGAGTGTTCCACGGAAACTGTATGACTTTATCGAGAATGCTATAATGCTGGGCTTTAATGAAGGCCTTGATCCCTCGACAGTTAACCAGACGAATATAACCCTGACTAATTCAGGCGGACCGGTTTCATTTGATATGGATTGGGGGGTAGCCGATGGACCAAGTCCCTTTAGTATTATGCTTATGCCTGACCTTCCCCTCAATCCATTAGAGACATATACTATCGGAATATCCGGTGGCATAGAGGACAGCGCTGGGAATAACTTTATTCCACAGAGTATCTCTTTCACCACCGCAAATGAGCCCGATGATATTACTCCGCCCCAGGTAGAAGCCACTTTACCCGGTGACGGCTGGATTGATTTAAGCCGGTGGGGAACAAATGGAAAAATTGGCTTTACTGAGGCCATTGATTGCTCAACAGTGAATTTCTCCGCCATTACATTGAAAGAAACCGATACCGGAATACCCGTTAAGGGATTGAGACTGGAGGAGGACGGAGATCTCACTGCCTGGTATTTGGATTTCTGGTCAACCGGGGCTTCTCCCGAGATGAAGCCCAATACCCGGCATACCTTAACCATAAGTTCCGGCAGTATTAAAGACATAAGCGGGAATCCACTTGCGGAATATTCATGGACATTCACCACAGTCCCTGCGGGCCCCGGTACCGGGCCGCCAGCTAACCAATTGCCCAGAATATGGGATTTATGGCCAGATACAAATGCCACATCATTTGAGAACGGAAATGTAACTGTTGAGTTTGAAATAGGTGTCTGGGACGACGATGGTGATCCACTCACAGTATGGGTAGAGGATGAACATGGAAACAGCTGGACTTTGTCTGCCCCTACTTTCTCTAGTGAGTATTCATATGAAACCTTTATCCCGGGCGATTTCGACTCAGGTAATGAAACAGATATCACCTACGATGGATGGGAGACATTTACATATTATGTAACTGATGGTCAACCGGGGCACACCATATCTGTATCCAATCAGGCATATGTCTGGCCCACTGTCGACCTACTTAATCAGGTATCTCCTCTTAACGGTGAGGTAATAACCTCTGGAGGCCCGACCACACTTGTCTGGCAGAATGTGGATACAACAAACGCAGTGATGCTTTTAGGACAGTATATGAACTTTAATACAGGGGAACAGGGCATGTTCTTTAATCTCGCCGAATTTAACCAGACCATACTACCCGGGCTATCCCCGGGGCTCTATTTGTGGATGGTAATGCAAATGCCATCGGTTCACGGCGATGTTTTTGAATCCGGGGGTATCGGGACTGGATACCAGGGGATGGGCGTGAGCAACTTTAATGTAGTGGATCCTAACCTGCCCAGTATATCCGGAACTGTCTCTTATGCCGGGTCATCGGTAGGACCTGTTTTTGTGATGGGCCATACCGATGCATTTTTTTCCGGTGGCCCGGTGGGGGTTACAATCATTCCGGGCCCGGGAGATTATACCATTTATAATCTTCCTTATTATCCGTATATTTATTATGCACAGTCATTTATGGATGTAAATGAGAATATGACATACGATACAGGTATGGAGCCTTACGGAATGTATGATGTGCTGCCGGCCATAGGTGAGCCAGACCCAATTGTTATTTTGAGTGCTACGAACATGCCAGGGATTGATATAACTATCAGCGACCCTTAAGTTTAGTTCTTAAGATTTAGTTGTGCCATACTCTTTGGGGGAGGGATATTCAAATCCGTGTCGGTGGTCGGTGTCCCTTTGATAGGTTTAGGGCAGGTCCTACTTCGCTAAGGCTATGTAGGACAGGGGCGGAGCAAATGATTGAAATTGGCCGATCCCCTTCGACTTCGCTCAGGACACGGCTTCCAGACACCCCGATGGACTCCGTCCCGTAGGGGACTACGCCCCGGAGGGGCATTGGGGCTCAGGACGTCGGCCCCTACATTTCTACTCATCCAAAGGGATCCTGGTGGAACGGAGCTTCTTTTTCTGGGACTGTATCCTTTTCTCCTCGAGGACTTTCGCCTGAGCCCTTTTTGACCTCTTTCGTTTCTGCCGTCGGATTTTCTGTATTCGCTGTTCTTCCTCTCTTAGCTTCCCCAGAATTTTCCGCTCAATCTTGTCCGCCAGCAGCCTGCGCGCCAGGAAGCGATTGAGAGCCTGATACCTTTCCCTTTGGCATTTTACCTCTGTCCCGGTGGGAAGGTGTTTCAGGTAGACGCAGGTGGATGTTTTATTCACCTTCTGGCCTCCCTTGCCGCGGGAACGCACGAATTTCTCGACGATATCCTTTTCGGAGATACCAAGACGCTCCATTCTCTCCCGGAGAGCCTTTTGCTTCTCCGAGCTTACAGCAGATTCAGCCAAATCAGTTACTCCATCTGGTCAGACAAGCTCGACCACTACTTTCAAAACCCCAGAATTCTCGAATCCTTATCTTAACAATTGACCGCTTTTCTTGTTTTTTAGACCAAATAAAGCTTTTACCCTCAAAAAGTCAATATATTAATTACGTGGTATTGTCTGCGTCCCCTATTCCCTGTAATAACTCCAACTATATCCTATCTCCGGTATCCTTTCGTTAATTCTTTTTAAAACAACCTCTTGACAGATGCCCTTTAATGGGTGGCCCCCATCCCCTCTTTAGCTGTGTATCACTTCATTCTTTTCAACAGTTCCTGAACTAATTCAAAACTATCTCTTCGATAATATTCCCAATCTTCAGAACCAGCAGCTCCGGGCAATAAAAAATCTGCTAAACTTATGTGTCCAACTGAGTCTAATACAGAAAACAAGAAAGACAATTTCTCCATTGCTTCTATTACCAATTTATGCTTTAAATAAGGCTTAGCCTCAGCAATTACACTGCTTACTCCCTCCTTATAATATTTCAAAAGCGAATAAATGTCATATGCATCTTTCGTTCGGCTTATATCTCTCTCGAAAGCTATTGCTTTCATTGTGAGAAGTGCTACAGAACCCGAAACTTTTATTTCTGTCTTATATTTTGCCCCACTTGGCAAGACCCCTTCTATCTCGAATTTTTCATTATTTTCAAATGCTATATCTATACCTCTTGCCTTGATTGCCAATATATCTTGTATCCTCTGATGCCTATGATGCTTCCCTGTACCACCGTATTCTGAAGCAAGAAAGTCTACATGGACTACCGTTCCTTGTATCTCTTTCTCAAAACTATGAGGGACAGGTTGATTATCTCTACTTCTTCTGACCCCATATCCATTCCGCTCAAGCTTCTGTCGAATACTTTCATAAACTTCATCTAATCCGGGTATTCCCTTAAAGTCGAGAGCAATATCAATATCTATTGAGCCTATATGTTCGAATTTCACTTCCTCTGACTTATACTTTTCCAACAGGAAATAAGGTGCCCATCCTCCTACTAATACAAAATTCTCTTTATATTCCTTAAGTAATGCAAAGACTTCCAAAAGAACACTTTTCGAAATATCTCCTGTGCTTCTATCATATGTTTCTATATTGACCATTTTTCAAAACCCGATTACCTTTTCTCTTAATATTTGAGCTTGCTCTTTTCCCCTTGCTGGATAATTTAACAGGTCGAGATAGAGTTGAACAGTACCAACAACTCTCACTCCTTCTATCGTCTGGCAGGGATTCAAGACTCCTTCATCATAAGGAAGAATAAGATGCACATTACCACCTGAAGTAACGGGCTTTAAACCAGCTTTATTAGCAAACTCTTCAGCATTGCCAAGGGAGTAGAAATGAACATGAGGTGTCCTCACATAGGGCATAATGAGACCCGCACCAGCAAAGAGAGTAAAAGCATAAGAGTAATTCTCTTTTTCAGCAATACCCGCTAATCTCTCGATAAGTTTCTTATACACATTCTCTGCCAAATAAAAACTTTCTATCTTACTCGCCTGGGTAATTGTATATCCAGAACCCCATCGTTCGAGGAGAGCGGAAGCGTTAGAAAGTCTCACCCCTTCTTTCGTTTTTTCCACATACTCTTCATCAATTAGCTTTTTAATAACATTATATGTCTGTCCCAAACTCACTTTTGCAATGGCTGCGAGTTCTTGCAGCAACCAACGCTTTTTAGAATTCTCTAAGATAATCCTTATGACACGTGTAGACTTCGGTGAAAATAGAGACTTCAGTTCTCTTCGTTCTCTTTTTATACTCCTCTTACTGTCCTTGATGATGATGCCATCTTTAAGAAAAATCCCTATATTCCCCAAGGTATCAACATAACTTATTCCTTCTTTGCGACAGAGAGCTCTTCCTTCTGGACCCACATAAGGAGATACTATTAGGGGATTATACCTAGGGAACTTCTTTCTTATTTCTTTAAGATAAAAGATAGCATTCCTTAAAAATCTCGGTTGAGCATTTCTCCTAATCTCGGCAAGAAACACCTTTCCCTGCAATTTTGTTTCTATCAGACCTCCTTCAAAGTTTCTCAACTTATCCCACTCTTTCTTGAACCCCTTTCCCACTTGTATCAGGAAAATTTTATCAGAAGCTGTTCGCTTCGCAAGAGCAGGAGACGGCTTTATCTCAAATGCTAATGCCTCAGGGAAATCCATACTTTCCTGCAGGGCACTTATGACTTTATTTAACATATCTCTTTCTATCATATTTTCACTATTTCCTAATTTTCAACATAACGCTGAAATTATAAATAAGGATGAAACAAAAGTCAAGAAAATTTTAATAAAAATTGATAAGAATCATCAGGGATTTAGGGGACCACCACGTTGGTTCTAAAACAACTTAATCAACAGTCAAGGTGCACCCTTGATTTCTCTCTAGCAAAGGTCAATGGGCGAGCCCTTGCCCCTTTAGCGGAACCAGCGTTTGACCCGTCGGGTGGAGGATTCCATGATAACGAACAGGGCCGGAATGGTAAACAGGGTAAAGAGGGCGGAGACCGCCACGCCGCCCATCGTAGCCGCGGCAATCGGGATCATAAACTCGGCCCCGGAGCCGCCGGTGACCTGAGGGAAGATACCGGCGATGATGGCCAGATTGGTTATCAGGATGGCCCGAAACTTAACCACCGCGGCGTCCTGCACACACCACTTTAGGTCGCCGGCGGAGGACCTCAGGTTCTGCAGGGCATAGTCGATGATCAGGATGGCGTTATTGACCACGATCCCCACCAGCATCACAATGGCCATCATGGACATGATGTTAAGGCTTATCCCGGAAAAAAGGAGGGTAAGGATCACGCCCACCAGGCCCAGAGGCACCGTTACCATAATAGTGAAGGGATGAACAAAGGAGTTCAGAATTGCGGCCAGCAACATATAGGTAAGAATAATGGCCAGGATAAAGGCCTCCAGGATATTGGAACTGGTCTCCTCCTGCATCTGCACATTTCTTCCGTATCCATAGCGATACCCGGGAGGAAACTCGATTTCCTCCAGTTTCTCATCCAATAACGCAACATTTTCCATCTGCGACTTTTCCGAGATGAAGCACTCCAGTCCAACAAATCGTTCTTTATTCTTTCGCTCCAGGCTGGCGATGCCCTTGGTGTATTTAAAAGTACCCAGGGTCGAAAGCGGCACAAGACCCCGGGGAGTGGGGACCTTATAGGTCTTCAGGTCCTGGACAGAATTCCGCGCATCTTCCTCCAGGCGGACCTTGATATCGTATTCCTCCCCGCCCATGCGGAGCACCCCCCCTTCTTCTCCCTCAATCGAGCTGCGCATTACCAGACCTAAAAGAACATTGGGAACTCCGTAGTCCGCCCGGCGATAGGCGTCCGGGATAAAATGAACCTCATCCTTGGGCTCGCGGTATTTATTGAAAATCGCCCGGAAGTTGCCGATCTCCATGGCCGCCTTTTGCACCTTCCGGGAAAGTTCAGCCAGCACATTGTAATCCGGCCCGTAGACCTCGATATCAATATCACCCCGCGAACCGGCCGCTCCTTCGCCGTGGGTAATAATCTCCGCACCGGGGATCTTTGCCAGTGCCGGCTGGATATCATACATTATCTCCTGGTCGGAACGCTGCCTTTCCTCCGCGTTTACCAGGCGCACGGTGACCGAGGCCTCATCAAAACCGACATTCTCTCCTCCGGCCCAGGCGGTATAATCCCGCATCTCCGGAATCCCGGCTTTTACTACCTTTTCAATCTCGGATAAAACCCGGGAGGCCGATTGTTCGGTGACCCCCTTGGGGAGCTGAGCGGAGACCCGAATAAGATTCTGGTCGGTTGCAGGAAATAGTTCGGCGCCAATGAATTTAATCAGGCCGAGGGAACCGATAAAAATTACCAGGGTGGCCAGAGAAGTAAATACCGGATGGTTCAGCACCCACTTAAGTGAATTCGAATATCTATTCTGGGCAAAATTGATCAGCCGCTTAAACCGTAAAACCGGGGCGCGCAGTGTCCGGATGACGGGATTCAAATCACTTTCTTCGCGCTGCTCCCTCCGAATAAGAAGCCCTGACAGCATAGGAGTTAAGGAGAAAGAGGCGATGATCGAGAAGATCGTAGCAAAGACGACCGACAGGCCAAACTGAAAGAAGAACTTCCCTACCATACCGCTCATAAAGGCAATCGGGGTAAATACTACGATGTTGGTGCCGGCGGAGGCCAGCACCGCGACGGCGATCTCCTTGGTGCCTTTCACCGCAGCCTCCCGAGGAGCCTCGCCCTTCTCCACATACCGGGTGATGTTCTCTAAAACCACGATCGCATTAGCCACCAAAGTGCCGATAGATATACCCAGCGCCGACAGGGTCAGGACATTTATCGAAAATCCGGAAAAATCCATAAGGAGAAACGCCGAGATGATCGAGGTGGGAATCACCACCGCGGCCACAAAGGTAATCCGAATATCCATCAGGAACACCCAGAGCAGGAGGGCGCATAAGAAGATGCCCAGGACGATATTACTCCGGGCATTCGCGACGGCGTCGCGGATGAAAGTAGATGTATCCTCGGCAACAAAGAGCTTCGCTCCTTCCGGAAGGCTCTGGTTAAGCTCTTCGATCTTGGCGTAGATACCGTCGGCGACCGCGACCGTGTTGCCGTCGGAGCGTTTATAAATGTCCATCAATACCGTGCCCTCACCGTTGTAGCGCACCAGGGACTCAACTTCTTTGCTGCCGTCCTCCACCCGGGCTACGTCCGCAATGCGAATAACACCGTGTCCGGGTGCATTGAAAGTAAGATTGGATATATCCTCGACGCTCCGAGCCTCGCCCTTAAAGCGGATGCCGATCTCCCGGGTTTTTTGCTTGATATCGCCGGCCGGGATGTCCAGGCTCTGCTGCCCCACTGCCGTGAGGAGGTCCATAACCGTGAGGCCGTACTGAGTCATCTTGTCGAGTTTAGCCCAGATATTGATCTGGCGCTGGGAGCCGCCCAGGACTTCTGCCTTGGCCACGCCCGAGACCTGCCCGAACTGATCCTTCAGCTGCTTATCTGCCAGCTCAAAGAGCTCGAGGTCGCTCATTTTCTCCGACATTAAGGCTACTTTCACCACCGGGAAACTTAAGGGGTCAAACTTGACTACAATCGGGTCTTCCGCGGCCTCCGGCAGATCATGCTTGATCTGCTCCACCTTGTCCTTCACATCGAGGGCCTTAATATCCACATCAACGCCCAGGTTGAACTCAACGATCGTCCAGGCAAATCCCTCGTGTATCTCCGAGGAGATGTCCTTTATATCGGCAATGTTTGAGATTTCGTCCTCGATCTTTTCGACAATCTGGCTTTCGATCTCTTCGGGCCCCGCCCCCGGGTATACCGCAATAATCTGCACCAGAGGGAAGTCCAGCTCCGGGAAGAGATCGACCACCATTCGGCGGAAAGATACCAGGCCGAGGACCACGAAGACCAATACCATCATCGCCGTCGTAACCGGCCTCTGGACAAATGTTTTAATCAATCCCATTTTTTATCCCAGATTATGCGTAACTATCCGAATTATTTGCTCTATGCTGAAAAATTCTAAATCCCAAATTCCAATGTCAAATGTTTAAAACAATCCCCTCACCTCAATCCTCTCCCCGGGAGGGGAGAGGAAGTAATAAGCAGTAAAAAGTTCCCTCTCCCCAACGGGGAGAGGGATAGGGTGAGGGGGGAATGTTTTGAGTTTTGACCATTTGAAATTATTTAGGATTTGGTGCTTAGTGCTTAGAATTTATTCTATTTGATATTACGGCAATCGAACCCCTACAATTATGTATTATTGATGGATAAATCTTCGTAGGGGTCGGATTTATCCGACCCGCCATTGAACCCCTACATTAATGCATTATTTTGGCTCATTCTTTTCATTTAAGATCAGCAGTTTCACCCCATCTTTAAGCAGACTCTTGCCGCTCAAAACCACCGGTAAGCTCGGGGTTAGGCCCTTAAGCAGGAGATAGTCATCGTTTTCCGCTACTCTTTCTACGATTACCTTGTGTGCCCGGTCATTATTCGCCTGAAAGACAAAGTCATTGCCGTCAAAATCCCTCATCACACAGCGGGAGTCAATGTAAGGGGCATTCTCCTGGTAGAAGACCCGGACCTGGGCCGTCACATAGGTACCGACCTTGAGTTCCCGGTCCGGATTATCCAGCACCATCTCCAGGTCGAAAAGACCCGTATCGGAGTTAGCTCCCAGCGAAACCCGGTCCACCCGGCCCTCATACTCCTTCCCGGCAGCAGAGGCAACCTTCACCGGCTGTCCGACTTTAAGTTCCACCACATCCCGGTCGCTCACCGCGGCCACCACCCGCACCTGGTCCAGGGAAGATACCATCGCCAGTGTCTTGTCTTTCTCCGCTCTCTCTCCGACCCTCACATAAAGCGACATCAATGTGCCGTTAATCGGGCTGGTCAGGTGAACGGTGGAACGCGCCATCTCCAGGTTGGTCTTCGCTGTTCTCAGCTTCAGCTTAATCTTTTCCATGACATCCTGCGAAATACCTCCGGATTTATAAAGGCTTTCATAGCGCTCATATTCTTTTCGCGCATCCTCGTAAACTGAACGAAGCAGCTTCACCCGGGAGATATTTTTCGGATCGTTCTCATCCAGGCTGATAATGGTGGCATCTGCCGCGACAAAATCACCTACCTTATATTTAATCGCCGCCACCCGGGCCTCATCCGGAGTGGAAATGAAGGCCTGACGATAACCTTCCACCTTTCCCTGGATATCTCTCCAGACCTCGAATGTCCCGATATTTACCGGGGTGAGCTTCACCGGGAAGCCCTCGCGCATCTGAATGCTTTCAATCCCCTCCCGCTTGCCTTTTTCCTGGCCTTTTTTCGATTTGAGCTTGGCAGAGATGGCAAGGATAACGACCAAGACCAATACCGGGATAATGATTTTCTTCATTGCTTGCTCCTTGAATCATCTGATATGTAGCTTTGGATCCTGTAAAGATGCAGGTTTACATCCCTTGTTGTTTTAGAATAAAGGAGCTTAACCTGCGTGAGGGTCAGCTCCGTATCTTGCAGTTCGGTTAAACTGCCGAGGCCGGTCTTATAGCGCAGCTGCGCCAGCTCGTACGACTTCTCCGCCAACTTCACGGTCTCCCGGGCGGAATCCATTTCCTGCCGCGAGGCGATGTAGGCCAGATAAGCGTTTTGCAGATCCAGGGTTAAAAGCTTGCGAATCTTGACGAGCTCCAGTCTGCTTTTGTTTAAATTCCGGAGAGCCTGATTCTTTTTGGCGCTCTTAACCCCTCCCTCATAAATAGGGATTGTTACCTGGATTCCTGCCAGCAGCGTTTCATAAAAATCATCGCTGTCAGGAATGAACTGGTTCGAATCACCCGAATATTGTATGCTGCCGAATGCCGCCACGATCGGGTAAAAATCGGCTCTATACGCCTTCAATAAATATTTACCAGCCTTGACCGCCTGGTCCAAGGCCTTAAGTGATGGTTCATCTTTTAACATAGTCTGCCGGATCTGCTCAAATTTAAAGTCGGGAAACGATTCATTATATGAATCCGTCAGGACAATCTCCTCTTTCAGGTCAATGCCGATAATCGTCTTGAGGTAGTTCTTGGCCAGGGTCAGGTTGTTTTCGGCAGTAATCAGACCTGTCCGGCGATTATTAACCTCAACTTCATGCTGCATCAACTCAAATTCCGAGCCCAGGCCCTCTTTGAATTTCTGGGATATGATTTTGTGATCATTCAGGGTGTTTTCCAGCGAAACCCGGGCGATGACGAGGACCTCCCGGGCCATCAGTGAATTCAGATATGCCTCCTGAACCTGAAGAATGAGCAGGCGTTTTTGACGGTTATACATAAGATCCGCACCCGTACTCCCGACCTTGGCCGCACGATAATAATTACTCACCCGCCCGGAGGTAAAGAGCGCCTGCGAGGCGGTCAGGCCGAATACATGCTCGTTCTCTCTTGTAAACGGAAAGTCCATTGTCACCAGGTGCCAAGAAAGCGGGTTATCCGGTCCTGGCGGGTTCTGCCCGTCCAAACCAAGAAACGAGCCGTTGGCAGCAGTGTCCGGGTCAACCCCAATGCTCACCGGCCATTCCTGGATCCCGAAATAATGAGTATAACTATAAGAGGCCTCCAGGGTCGGAAATATGGCGCTCCGCGCCTCTTTCACCCGCTCCCGGGCGGAGCTCCTATCCTCCTCGGCCTGCTTTAAATTCTCGTTATGAGTTAGGGCCCTCTCGATCGCCTGCTCCATTGACAACTCCACTGCTCCATAGGCAGGACATGCTGCCAGCCAAACTAATATCAAAAGAATAAAATAGAATCTTTTCATCCGCTTACCTCTTTACACCTCCAGTGTTCATAAAAAGGAATGGCTCTATTTATTATCCCAAATAATGCGTGAATGTAGGGGCCGACGTCCTGAGGAAAAACCGAAGGTTTTGTCTCGAAGGATCGGCCCTAATAAGGGTAGACACAGATCCGCCTGAGGCGGACTATCCCTACAATCCGTACTAGGTCGGACTTACACTAAATAGGTGCAAGAAAATTGTTAATATACCAATAATTCGGATATTCACGCATTATTTATGATTGTTTTCCCTTGATCTCCGCTCCTGTGCTAATGCGTCTTCTACCCCTTTAAAAGCAGTAAGCACAGTCTCCTTACTGTGGTGCAGGTGCTCCTTTATTCTTGATTCTTTTGATTCCGGCAACCGAAAAATCCGCGATGTGCCTCGCGATAGCTTCAATCGCCTCCGAAGTCATCTCGATCTTGTTTTCTTCAGGTATTGGTGAATGAGGTGCATGCATAGCAAAATAGAAAGTGAACTGGCTTATTATGCTAAACGAGCATAACTTGATCGTTTCAGTTGTCGCATCGGGACCAAGTAGTTCGGCAACGATTTGTATCATTATTGTTTGTACCTTACTTATACGCTCCATAATATGCGATCGAACCAATCCGTTTGATTTAATCATGTGTTCGGCGAACAGTTTCCCTTCCCATTCAGAGGGCATGGGACTGAACCGGTGGAGCAGCATTATCCGCACAAATTCATGAATACGATCCTCTGGCGAATCAATCTTCTCCAGAATGCTTTCAATAGGAAGCTCTTTAATTCTATTCACAATATATGAAATTACTTCTTCGTGAAGCTTCTCTTTGTCCCCGAAATAGTAGTTGACTGCGGCTACATTCGCGCCCGCAAGTTCACATATATCCCGCACGGTTGTTTCCTTGAGCCCTTTCTCCGCAAAAAGCTGCCCCGCTGCTTCAATTAGGCGCTCTTTAGTTGACTTTTTTATTGGTTCATTCGACATTTTCTTCTTCCTTTTCTCAAACAAATGTTTTAAATAAGTTATTTAAACTTAAGTATAAAACAGTTGTTTTAATTTGTCAAGCTAATTGAGTGACGGAGGAATTTGCGTTGTAGCTTTTTTTCATTGATGGGGGGCGGGTTGGTTCGGAGTCTTGGTGGTTGGGAGAAGGTGAGGGCACATCATAGTTGGGGAGACCGAGTCTTGTCGGACACCCGGATTTTGGGTAATAGTAATTTTGTTTCTCAGGTATTGGAAGAGGCTGAGGTAGATAAGAAGGATGAGTTATTTGATCTGCCAGATTTAATTAATCGGGTCTCATTAGTTATGGGAATAGAGGTTGACCGAATAAAGAGATCGGGAAAGACCAAGACGTTGACTGATGCGAGAGCGGTGATTGCCTTTTTAGCAATTGAGCGGTTAGGGATACGCGGGGTCGAGGTAGCCCGGGAGTTGGGTCAGAGTCGCAGTTCGGTAAGCCGTTCCGTTTTGAGGGGGAAGAAGGTAATCTCTGAATATCCGGATTTAGAAGCGGTATTTAGATAAAAACAACGCAACAAGTAAACAACGTCCCCTCCTGACGCTTTCCGATAAGATAAAGCTCGCGGGAGCCCTTTCTGGTAGCCTCGGGCCTGGTGACCTTCACTGTTTGAAAGGCTGCTTCCATCTCTTTTTTCAAAGAGCTGAACTCGGGGCCAAGAAAGGTCTTAACTAAAAAGATTCCTCCTCTCTTCAAGATGCCTCTGGCCAGCTTAAAGGCATCACGGGAAAGCTGGATTGAATGGTGATGATCCGCATGCCTTATCCCGGTGAGATTGGGAGAAAGATCGGAGATCACCAGGTCTGCTGCCCTGCCCAGCTTCTCCCGGATCGCCTCGGCAACCCACTCCTCCCGGATATCTCCCTGAAGGAAGGCTGCGTTTTTGCCTCCCGGATTCTCTATCCGTAGGAGGTCAATACCCAGGACAAATCCCTGCTTTCCAACCAGCTCCAGAGCCACCTGCATCCAGCCTCCCGGGGCACAGCCTAAGTCAACTACCCGATCTCCTTGCTTAATCAGGTGAAAATCATGGTTAAGCTGCCTCAGCTTAAAAGCCGCCCGGGATCGATAGCCTTTGAGCTTGGCCTGCTGATAAAATCCATCCTTCCTTTTGTACATATTTATCTCGCTTAAAATAATAATATTACATTATCTAACGCAGACTGTAAACCCCGTTTGAAACTCATACAGTAAGAGATTTACTCCGTTAAACAGATTGACTAATGGGGTAGACCTTTGAGATTAAATACAATTGACGGAGCTCAATGTATCTGCTAAACTAACTCTTAGTTTTCCAAGCTTAGACAGGAGGATAAGTGCTTTCCAGAAAACTAAGCTCTCTTCTCTGCGTTACCCTGCTATTTTTGCTCTCCACCTGCGCTATCCTTCCCAGGAAACAGCCCTCTCCTTCCCCTATCCTCCCGGAGAAGGAAGAGAGAGAGGTCAGCTCGGAGGCATACTATCACTTCATGCTTGCCCAGCTTTATAACTTGGGTGGTAAAACTGCGGATGCGATTGAGCAATATCAGAAGGCCATCTCCTTCGACCCGAATTCCCCTTTACTTTACACAGATTTAGCTTTGCTCTATATTAACCAAGGTCAGATTGACTCCGCGGTGCAGCAGTGCCAGAAGGCCCTCCGTCTTGATCCAGATTATCTTCGGGCCCATCTTCTTTTAGGCGCTATATATTCGGTTGACGAAGATCCCTCCCCGGCGATCGAGCACTACCAGAGGGTCTTGGAGATAGATGAGTCCAATGAAGAGGCTTTCCTTTCACTTAGCTTGCTTTATAGTGCCCATAATGATTACCAAAAGGCAGTGGAGATTTTAAGTAAATTTCTGGAGCACTCCCCGCAATCATTCGCGGCACATTATCATCTTGCCCGAATTGCCGCTGAGCATGAGCACTACGATGAGGCGGAAGAATTATATAAAAAGATTCTCCAATTATACCCCCTCCTTCCTGCTGCCCTTGAGGAACTAGGTTCGGTCTATGAAAAGCAAGGAAAATTCGACCAGGCAACTGCTTGTTATCAAAAGGTGCTCCAGCTCAACCCTTACTCTATTACTGCCCGGGAGCGTTTAGGACAGCTTTACCTCTCCCAGGAGAAATTGGAAGAAGCATTAAGAGAGTTCGAGGAATTACAAAAGCTGGAATCAGACAATCTAAATATCCGGATTAATCTGGGAAGGATCTACCTTGTGCGCAAACAGTACCAGCGTGCCCTAAAGGAGTTCCAGTTTGTCCTGGCGGTCCGGCCTGAGTTCCATCTGATCCGCTACTACCAGGGAATAGTTTATTTAGAGATGGAGGAGTCCGAAAAGGCTAAAGAGCAGTTGAGCCAAATCCCACCTGAGGCTTCAATATACACTGATTCTGTAATTCAATTAGCCTATATCACTAAAAAAGAAGGCAATCCGGAGCAGGCCCAAAGAATTTTGCAAGATGCCTTGAAGCTCAAGCCTGACAGCCTCACGCTCATCGAAGCCTTAAGCTTTTTCTGCCGTGAGGAAAAGAGATATTCCGAGGCTATTAGAATCCTGAAGGAAGCCCTGAGCCAATTTCCTGCTAATGAGAGGCTCCGTTATCATCTGGGTATCATCTATGAACAGGATGGGCGGAGTGACGAAAGCCTGGAGGAGATGCAAAAGGTTCTGGAGATAAATCCCAACAATCCTGATGTGCTTAATTTCGTAGGCTACAGCTATGCTGAGAAGGGGATTAAACTGGATGAGGCGGAGAATCTGATTAAAAAGGCCCTGAAGCTGAAACCCGGGGATGGCTATATAACCGACAGCCTGGGCTGGGTATATTATAAAAAGGGGAAGATCCCGAAGGCAGTAAAGTTACTGGAGCAAGCCAGCAGGCTGGTTCCGGAGGACCCCCTCATCGCCGAGCATCTGGGGGATGCCTATCTCAAGAATGAGTACCGGCAGAAGGCACTGGAAACCTATCGTCAGGCTCTCAAATTCAAACCCGAGGAGGAAGAGGTAAAGGAGCGACTGGAGAAAAAAATTAAAGATCTGCTCGGAGAAGAAGAGCAAGGGCTAAATAAGGGAAGGTAAAAGGATGCAGAAGCTCGGCATAAATTTGTCCCTCCTTGCCTTCACCTTATTAATGGGATGTGCCCTGATCAAACAGCCAACTCCTCCGATTGATTTAACAATCGATTCTCCTGAGATTCTTCTGGAAAAATTGAGGGAGGGCAACGGCAGAGTCCAATCACTAAGAGCACTGGCCAAAGTCCGGGTCGATACTCCTGAAGGGAAGCATCGGTTTTCCGAGGTAGTAATCGCTCAGGAGCCGGAACGAATTCGCATGGAAGTCCTTAGCTTTTTTGGCCAGTTAGTAGCCTTGCTGGTCACCGACTCCTCCCGGCTTCAAGCTCTTTTTGTGACTGAAGGCCGCCTGTATGAAGGAGCCGCCTCGACCCGCAATCTTTCCCAATTTCTCCCAGTCCCTCTACCCACTGAGGAGATAGTTTCACTGCTACTGGGAAAGGTCTCCCTAATTGATTTTGACATTACCGCTCTCGAGCTTCAGCGAGAAAGCAATCTGTATATTCTCCTGCTCTCTTCCCAAATGGGTGGGAAGACCCAGCGGCTCTGGATCGATCCGGTAAATTTCCGGACTGTCCGAAGCGAGACTTCCTTCCCGGGAGAGATTACTTTGCTATCCGCTGAGTTCTCTGATTTTAATGAGCTAAACGGAGTGTGGTTTCCCTCAAGCATCTCCATAAAGATGCCTTCGAAAGCTATTGAAGCAAAGATCAAATACCGCAGCCTGGAGCTCAACCCGATGCTGGATTTGAGCCTTTTTACCATTACTCCCCCACCCGGGATTACTCTGGTTGAATTGGATTGATTTTAGGGAAAACCAATTTCGTTGTTAAGAGGGTCAGTGTACATGTGGAGTATAGAGGTTTCGTAAAAAACTTTACCCCAAATTAGCACAGTTTTTCAAGGTTTGCGGGGCATTGTTTAGGGGAAAGGCAAAAATTCACCCCCACCTTAATCCTCCCCCATCCCTTCGACAGGCTCAGGACAGGCAAGGGGGAGGAAACTGTATGGTACTCTTCCATCCCTTTCCCAAGTAAGGCCGAGGGGCTCAGGAAAAGATTCCCCTCTCCCCCGTATGTCCTGAGGAGCGAAGCGTCTCGAAGGAGGGGAGAGGGGAAGGGGGAGGGGGATAGAAAAAAGCTACAACGCAAATTCCTCAAGGAGGAAAAACCTTGCATAAGATGTTATATATAACGGCAAAAATAATATGGGCATAGGGTGGTGTTGTAAATATAGACAGACAAGTAAATACTAAGCAGTAAGCACCAAATCCTAAACAATATCAAATGACCAAAATTCAAAATACAAAACCATGTCCTGAGCCCCGCCTTTGGCGGGGTGAACATTAGATATTTGAATTTAGAATTTGTTTAGGGTTTAGGATTTTTGGTTTAGAATTTATCAGTTGATATTTGGATTCAATCCTGCGTGCACGCGGGACAATTCATGATGAACCTCGATTTTAAGGGAGAGGTAAGATGTTGAAAAAGAAGGTCTCTGTTCTCTTGGTTTTTCTAACCCTGCTTTTTTGGATGACAGTTAATTGTAAAGGTCGTCAGGAACAGAAGGAAGCGATTGAGCAGCCCGCGCTCGAGGAACCGGGGGAGCCAGCCTACGGCGATACCATTGTAGATAGCTCGATTGGCGATGCCAGCAATTTCCTCCCCCCACTGGCATCCGACAGCGCCTCCTTTAATATTATCGGTCTGGTCTATAACGGTATAGTCAAATACGATAAAGACCTGAAGATTGTGGGGGATCTGGCCGAGTCCTGGGATATCTCCCCTGATGGCCTGGAGATCATTTTTCATTTAAGAAAAGGGGTGAAGTGGCATGACGGGGTGGAATTTACCGCCGACGATATAATGTTCGGTTATCAGAAGATCATCGATCCCAACACCCCTACTGCCTATGCCAGTTCCTTTGAGGAGGTCAAGAAGGCCGAGGTTATGGATAGCTATACCTTCAAAGTAATCTATAAGGAACCATTTGCCCCGGGGCTTGCGAGCTGGGGCAGTCTGGTGGTTCTCCCCCGGCATCTGTTGGAGGGGAAAGATATTACTAAGAGCCCCCTCAGGCGCTCTCCGGTTGGCACCGGGCCTTATCGGTTTGTGGAGTGGAAAACCGGGGAAAAGATCGTCCTTGAGTATAATCCCGATTATTTCGAAGGGCGGCCTTACATTGATCGATATATTTACCGAATTATCCCCGATCAGGCTACGATGTTCCTGGAATTGAAGGCCGAGGGGATTGACGAAATGAGCCTTACCCCGCTCCAGTACCGCCGCCAGACCAATTCTCCGGATTTCTTGAAGAAATATAATAAATACCGCTACCTCTCTTTCGGTTATACCTATCTGGGATATAACCTACTCGAGACCAAGTTTCAGGATAAAAGGGTTCGTCAGGCCATCTCCTCGGCAATCAACAAGCAGGAGATCATTGACGGGGTGCTTCTTGGCCTGGGAAGGGTTGCTACCGGACCCTATAAACCCGATACCATCTGGCATAACCCCGAGGTTAAGCGCTACCTCTTCGATCCGGAGAAGGCGAAGGCTCTGCTCAAGGAGGCCGGCTGGATGGATACTGACGGAGATGGAATCCTGGATAAGGAGGGGACCCCTTTTTCCTTTACCATTATCACCAATCAGGGGAATAAGCAGCGGGCCATGTCAGCCGAGATTATTCAGAGGAACCTGAAAGAAGTAGGGATCGAGGTTAAGATCCACATCATTGAATGGGCCGCCTTTATTAATGAGTTTATTGATAAGAGGAACTTTGAGGCAGTTATCTTAGGATGGAGCCTCGACCCCGATCCTGATCAATACGATATCTGGCACTCAAGCAAAACCAAATTCAAGGAATTCAATTTTGTTTCCTATAAAAATCCGGAGGTAGACGAACTACTGATTAAGGCCCGTCATACCTTTGATCCGGAAGAAAGAAGAAAATACTACTTCCGCTTCCAGGAGATCCTGGCTGAGGAGCAGCCCTATACCTTCCTTTATGTTGCTGAGTCCCTGCCAGCCATTCATTCCCGATTCAAGGGGATAAAACCTGCCCCGGCCGGCATTGGCTACAACTTCATCAAGTGGTATGTCCCCAAGCATCTGCAGAAGTATACCAGATGAATAGGGGGCCAATGACCATATCGGCCTGCCTATGCCCTTTCACATGCAGACAGTCCCGAATAGACGTAGACTATATAAATTGCAAAATGTAAAATGCAAAATGCAAATGATTGATTTGGTCATTACTGTATAGGGAATTTGAAGAATTTATAAAGAAAATCAGCCCGGTTGACTGCCCACTTTCTTATTGCTAAGATAATCTTAAGGGTTTCTCTAAGGTTTTAATTTGTTTCAATATCTCTTCAAAAGATTGCTCCAGATGATCCCCATACTCCTGGGGATTACCGTTATCACCTTTGTAGTGATCCATCTTGCTCCCGGAGAGCCAACGGATCTCCAGACCCAGTTGAACCCCAAGGTCAGCATGGAGGCCCGGGAACGTCTGCGGGCCTATTATGGCCTGGATAAGCCCCTTTACCAACAGTATCTGGATTGGCTGTGGCGCCTCGTCCGGCTGGACTTTGGCAGATCCTTCTCCCAGGACAATCGCAAGGTTATCAATAAAATCGCCGAAAGAATGCCCATAACCATTGGACTCAATGTTCTTTCGATGTTCTTAATCATTTGTATTGCCATTCCCATCGGAGTGTTTTCCGCTACCCATCAGTACTCCTTTTTCGACAAGTTCACCACGGTCTTTGTATTTATCGGCTTTGCTGTCCCTACCTTCTGGCTGGCACTGCTTTTAATGATCCTTTTCGGGGTTAACCTTGGGTGGCTCCCTATCTCCGGGCTAAAATCCCTGGACTATGATAACCTTACCCTTCTGGGGATGATGACTGACCGGGCAAAGCATCTAATCCTTCCGGTCTTTGTTGCTGCCTTCGGCGGCCTGGCCGGTTTCTCTCGCTACACCAGGGCGAATATGCTCGAGGTAATCCGTCAGGACTATATCATGACTGCCAAGGCCAAGGGTCTTTCCGAGAATAGGGTGATTTACAAGCATGCCCTGCGCAATGCCCTTCTCCCGGTGATAACCATCCTGGGGCTTTCGGTCCCTGCGCTGATTGGGGGAAGCGTGATCTTTGAGACTATCTTTGCTATTCCCGGGATGGGTCAACTCTTCTACCTGAGCGTTATGTCCCGGGATTACCCGGTTATCATGGGGATCTTGGTTCTTGGAGCCATCCTTACCCTGCTCGGAAACCTTTTGGCCGATCTATCCTACGGCGTAGTTGACCCCCGAATTCGATTGGAGGGTAGATAGAGGTGGTGACTTTTTAGTGATTGATAAAACTTTGTAAGATATCGGTGGCTCTTCACGGAATATAGAAGAAGTATAATGTCAAATGCCGAAGCCCAAATATTAAATAAGCCCAAATGACTAAATCCAAATGTCAAATGAATGTCAAATGACTAAATGTCAAATTTAACAGGTGTACCTGTATTTGTCATTTGAACTTTGGATTTCATTTGAGCTTTGGTATTTGGATTTAATTGTTTGCCCACAATAATCCGGGATGAGCCGATATGATTGGAATTATCAAATAGGTTCACTACCCAGATGGAGCTGATTATATAATTATGAGAAGATCAGGAGAAAAAAGCATATTCTGGATAAGGCTCAGCAGGAATAAGCTTGCCCTTCTGGGGGGTGTGATTGTTTTATTTTTAGCCCTGACTGCCATTCTTGCCCCCTGGCTCTCTCCACACGATCCCGGAGAAATTGATGTCACCCGGATCCTGGAGGCACCGAGTAGGGAGCACCCATTGGGAACTGACCAACTGGGGCGGGATGTCCTGAGCAGAATGATCTGGGGCTCCCAGATCTCCTTATTAGTAGGTTTTGTTGCCGTGGGGATCCTTTCCATAATCGGGGTTTTTCTGGGCTCCCTTGCCGGATATTACGGAGGATGGATCGATAGTGTCATCATGCGCTTTGTTGACATTATGCTTTGCTTTCCTACCTTTTTCCTGATCCTGGCAGTCATTGCCTTCGTCAGCCCCAGTATCTGGGCAATTATGATCGTCATCGGGGTCTTTGGCTGGATGGGAGTGGCCCGCCTGATCCGGGCGGAGATCCTCTCCCTTAAGGAGCGGGAGTTCATTCTGGCTGCCCGCTCCCAGGGGGGCAGTGACCTCCGCATAATCTTCCGTCATCTCCTCCCCAATGCCCTCTCGCCCGTTCTGGTCTCAGCGATTCTGGGAGTTGCCGCCGCCATCCTTACCGAATCTGCTCTGAGCTTCCTGGGAATAGGAGTTCAGCCCCCCACCCCGAGCTGGGGAAACATGCTGACTGCCGGCAAGGACAATATCGATATTGCCTGGTGGCTTTCCCTTTACCCGGGCCTGGCCATCCTGATCACGGTCCTTGGGTACAATCTGCTCGGTGAAGGTATCCGGGATGCCCTGGATCCGCGTTTAAGGGATTAAATTTAAAGGGAGAGGGAGTAGCAAGGAATGTCATTGCGAGCGAAGCGAAGCAAACCCGACGAGATTGCTTCGTCCCGATGGACATCGGGACTCGCAATGACGCGTTGCAGGGAGTAGCAATCCGCCTCAGGCGAACGAAGTAGGATTTAATCCCGCATGCACGCGGGACAATTCGTGATGAGCCACTTAAAAAGATGGAGGTTTGAGAATGGCAGAAAAAGACTTATATAGTGAATGTATGGATTGGAACCCGGTGGAGGAGGTTATATTAAAAAGGCGCAGCGTCAGGGCCTACCAGTCAAAGCAGGTTCCGGAGAACCTTGTGCGCCGGATATTGGAGGCCGGTAGGTTCGCTCCCTCGGCAGGGAATTGCCAGCCCTGGAAGTTTATCGTTATCCAGGATAAGCAGATGCTCGACGAAATGACCGAGGATGTGCGAAGGTCATGTAAGATCTTTAAATTTTTGCTCGATTACAGTGGCAGGAGAAGGTTCCTCTTGCCTATTACCAAACTGTTTATCCGCTTAAGGAAAAACGAGCTGCACCCGATTCCCTTCGGTGCTATCATGCTGATTGCTGAAGGCAAACTGGAGGTATTTCACGGCGCACCCACGGCCATCCTTATCCTTAAGGACAAACGAGGAGTGAGTAGTCCGGATGTGGATTGCGGGATCGCGGGTCAAAATATGGTTCTGGCCGCCCACAGCCTCGGGCTGGGCACCTGCTGGGTTGGGTTTGTTAAGCCATTAAACTATGACAGAAAATGGAAGAAAAGGCTGGGCATCGAGTATCCCTATGAGCTAATCGAGGGAATTGCCCTCGGGTATCCTAAGGGAGACCCGGATGGATTTATCTCGAGGGAGACCCAGGAGGTTGACTGGTATGTAGACGGCACCAAGAAGACCATTTATTAGAGGAAATGGAGGGAATATGTACTTAACATTAAGGGAATTCCTGAAGATACCGACCTACGACGATGAGAGATATGTTACCACTGGCAGGATTGAGATTGATCAGGAGCTCTGTAAGGGCTGCGGCATGTGCGTTATGATCTGTCCGGGTAAAGCGATTAGACTGGAGGAGAAAAAGGCGAAATTTGAGGAGGACTTTCCTCAGTGCATGTCTTGCTCCGATTGTGTCGCCATCTGCGAAAATAATGCAATCAGGGTAACGGTGCCCTATAATTTCAGATATTTTTACAAAACCCTGCACCGGGGAGACCTTGTCAAGCCAAGAAAATTTTAAACCTGCATTATTCATGCACTTCTTAAAGGGGTCGACTTTCTGCCTTAGGCGGACCGACCTGAATAAAGATAATGTAGGGGCCGATGCCTGCCTGCCATAGCTTTCAGCCTTCGTCCCGATGGACATCGGGACTATGGCGAAGTAGGCTCAGCGCAGGCAGGTCTCTATCGGCCCGACCTGTCCTGCCTGCCCTGAGCGAAGTCGAAGGGAGCTTGTCGAAGGGAGCTTGTCGAAGGAATAAGGGTAGACACGACTCCGTCCCGTAGGGGACTACGCCCCGGAGGGGAGGTCCATCCCTACAACGCGGACTAAATACTGGGGCTTGAAAGCCCCGGCTATCCAGTATAGGGACCTGAAGGATTTTTGAGAAAACTCCAGTAAAGTTTCAAGTCAAGCTCAGACCCAACCCCACTCATTTATAATATTTATCATAAATTTAAAACCATTTGATAAATATTCTCTACTTTAGAGCAATTGTTACATCCGTAAGTGGGATATAAATACGCTCCTTCCCTTTCTGTTGACAAGAAACCAATCTTGCTTTCCTTAACTGCTTTAGAGCTCGTGAGATATTTGAAATTGGCATTCTTGCTTTTTTGCTCAGAACAGAGGGGGTGGCAGATTTTATTTTAACAAGATGCTTGAGTATTTTCTCTGCAGTAGGTGGAATATTATTTTGTCTGATTCTATCTTCCACTTCTCTTTTAAGAAGTGGAATTGCTACATCTAAATCTATTCTTTCAATTAAATTATTTTCCTCTGTCAAATTAAGGAGTCTTGTTGCCACACCAAATATTTGTCTGAGTCGTCCTCGAGAGGCAGTATATAATGCTTCTATAAGATTGTCTGTGATTGGCGAAATAGCCTTTTTATTTATACTGAAAACTTCCAGTCTCTTTTTGATGGCTTTAAAGACTTCCTCAAGTGAAAGAGCTTCAATACATACCTCCATACTTACAATATCATCCAGACGATCTACCTGGCTTGAGATGAAATTTCTGAGGCCCCTATCACCTACCAATAGCCAGCCATACCCTTCAAGTTGGAGTGGGTCTCTTATGTCATTTAATAGAAAAATAAGCTGGCCAGGGTCTATCATCGTTTCAATATCAAGGTTATTAATCTGAATTAAAGTTTCTTTTTCGTATACTATTTCCTTAATTATTTTCGTTATCTCTTTAAGACACTGGGTTAAGGTCGTTACCGGATAAAGGGGTGGGGTAGTAACCATTGCTTGTTTCCCGTAACCCATTCCACCACCAGTTCCAAGAATATTCAGCTGAACACTCACATTTTTGAAAGTTTCTCTCACTTGATGTGTCACTCTCTTTATTTCAATAAATCTCTTATTCTTTCCAAGTTTTGGCTCTTCTTTTTCAAGAGACCAAACAAGATTAGATAAAACATTGGCAAGGAATACCTCTCTATTCCAACCAGGACCGGTAGAAATTTCACTTTCTGGCGTAAAGTTCCCTCTTTTCTTCTTTAAGTTAAAGCGAACAACATTCCCAAAAGAAGTTGTCCCCACTCCCCTACCGCCTTCAATTACAATAATTGCTTTACTCTTTAGAGTTGATTGACAAAGTTTTATTTCTTTTTCTCTCCCCACGAAAAGATTTAATGTCTCTTCGCTAATTGGAGTAGTTGTATAGGGATTACTCTTCAATCCCCAATAACTCAAAGTAGGCATTTTCTTCTTCCCTCCTTTTCATTTATCAGATTTTTGAAACTGCATGATAAATGTCTCCATTCACGAAAACAATTATCACATATTTGATAATAAAAGTCAAGGATTTTAAGCAGGCTGGTTACATCCCATTTTTTGATCTCGCGACATCAAGCAGCCCTCCTCACCAGCTCTTCTTTCCTCATCTCCCCGTCTCCTCCCCCTTGCCTGTCCTGAGCCCTTCGGCTTCGCTCAGGATAAACTCCGTCGAAGGGATGGGGGAGGACAAAGGCGGGGGTGAAAATTTTATTCTTCTTTTTCCCTCACTCCTTCGACAAGCCTTGGTCCTGGCCAAGACCAGGGCTCAGGACATGCTTGCGCTTATTTGGTGTAGGGGCTTGATTTTCAGCCTTCGCAGCGCCTACTTCGCCGTAATGGCTACGAAGGCCGAACGCTACAGCGAAGTAGGCCATCAAGCCCGATATTTATCGGGTTCAATAAACCTGTTCCTGACAGGTTCAGGAATTGAACCCCTACATTAACGCATTATTTGGGATTAAGACATGGGGAGAAGCTAAGGAGGGTAAGTGAAGGATAGGAGATCCGCCCCAGGCGGATTACCAATAAGTGCCGAGGCGAAGTTCCAACAGGAGGCCGGAGAAACCTATTTCGTCTGACATTTTTAGCCCATTCTCGGATTCAATCGGAAGAGATGGCAGCTTAATGTATCCTACCGTCAATGTGGTGACAGAACTCCCCGAGGAGTAATAAGAAAGATTTATTGCCTCGTGATGACCTGAGCCTTTTACAGATATGCTGTCAGTTAAATCTTTATTATCAACTTCTGTAAAATCAAAAGTTGTAGAACAGTAATCATAACCTATCTCGAAAGATATTTCCGACTTCTCGAAAAATGGAAGAGCATAGACTGCCCCGCTACTTATCATATAACTTTTTTTCGGCATTTTATCTACCTCAATCTCTACATATTCTTCGTCTGCAGACCAAACCTTCAAGTCACCAACACTACCAAGAACCGAGTAAAACCCGCCGAAGAAAAACCACAGGTCCTTGAAAATCCGAGGTTGAAACCTCATCCCCACGCCAAGAATATTTCCATCTCCCCGGACAAATCTTGGCACCAGGGAAATTCCAAATCCTCTTTCCTCCTTGGGTATCCTCTCTTCACTTACTTGCGTTTCAATCTCTGGCGCTAACCCCACCATTTTCTCAAGGCTATAGCTAATACTATGGCTTTCGCCCTCCGCTAACTGGAGTTCCCGGGTATAGGACTTATATCCGGATTTGCTCACTTCAATCTTATGGGTCCCTGGGGTTACCTCGATCTCCTGCGGAGATGGACCCAGGGTACTGCCGTCCAGGGATATCTGGGCATTTGCCGGCTCCCCGCTAACTTTCAAAACCCCAGGGGCTGCCGCTGGGGCAGGGACCTCGGGGGTTACTCCGGTAATCTTTCCCACTATTCTCCCGATGGCATCAAACAGTTGTTCGATCTCACCCCGGCACTTTTCATCCGCCATCCTCTCCACTTCTCCGGTCTCCACATTGGTAACCGTGACGGAAATATAATAAGTATCTCCTAATTTGGCGATATTTCCGGTAACCATCTTCTCCACTCCCAGCAGTCTTCCTGCCTCGACGGCACACTCTGAGCTCGTGCAGCCCACCTGCTGAAATCCCTGCTCCTTCAGAATTACATGCATATTCTTTCTGTCAAGCACTTTGAATTTCTTGGTATTGAAAAATTCCTTTCGCAGGCTATCGGAGAGGGGAGCTACTGCTGAGGTAGGGACTCCCTCCTTAGCCTCCAGGTCAAGCACCCCAACATAGGGCAATTCTTCTCCTTCTACTTTTTCCTTTTTTTCCTGACCGTAGGCTATGCCTAAAGGATATGAATTATAACTGAGAAACAGGGCGATCATCAGCCAAATAACCTTTTTCTTCATATTTTGTCTCCTTTCCTTCGACAGGCAGGACGAGTAATAAATGTTGGATGCAATCCCTGATTTTCCTTAACAAATGACATTACCAAATCCTTTTTAAAATGTCAAAGAAAAAAAACAAAAAAGAGGAGTGAGGTAGGCTTGCGAAGGTGAAGGTTATGCAATTTGTCCGCCTCAGGCGGATTGGGCTTTGCTCATTAGATGTATATTATATCTCCAATTGCCTTCGCCAGCATTTGGGAAAGCAAAGAAAGATAATTAAGGTAGATAAAAGCCCCTACCAGAATCAAAATCCCTCCGCAGATAACATTCACCAGCCCTAAAGAACTTTTAATCCTATTAAAATAATTAAGAAAGCTGTTTAAGGCCAGTGAGGAGAGGAAAAACGGTATCCCCAGACCCAGAGAATAAGAGGAAAGAAGCAGCACACCGCTTGTCACTGTCCCCTCACTAACAGCTAAGGTCAAGATAGAGGCCAGGATAGGGCCTATACAGGGGGTCCAGCCGGCTGCGAATGTTATTCCCACCAGGACCGAGCCAAAGTATCCCAGGGGTTTATCCCTGAGCTGGATCTTCTTCTCCCTCAGGAGAACATTCAAATCAATTATCCCCATAGCTACTAACCCGTAGAGTAAGGCCAAAGGGATAGCGAGGTGCTTAAGCAATCCCTGAAATTCCTTTCCGGATGACCCGGTGAGATATAGAGCAAGATATAGAGCAAGAATGATAGCAAGGAGACCCAGGAGCCTTTTCTTGGTATCCGTATTCAAAAAGCCAGTCAGGTAAAGTCCAAAAAAGATGATTAAAATACCTCCGACTTTGCTAACCAATTCCTGGTTTTTAAGGAGGCTCTGACCCAAAAAGGTCGCGGAGGCACCCAAGGAGATAAAGACTATGGAGAAACCTAATATAAAAAGAAGGGAATGGATGATGGTAAGCCTCCTTACCCTGGTATCCTCTCCCTTAAGATCCTCAAAGGAAACACCGGTAATAAATGATAAATAAGAGGGGAAAAGGGGTAAGACACAGGGGGTGGCAAAGGAGAGAAGCCCCGCTACGAAGGCCACCAGCACAGGGACATTTTGCACCTGAGACATAGTTATTTAACCACGAATTTCACAAATTACACGAAGAAATTTTCCCTTTTGGGATTTGAACCACGAATTACTCGAATTACACGAACAAATTTTCCCTTTTGGGATTTGAACCACGAATTTCACAAATTACACAAAACAAACCGAAATCCTGAGCCCTTCGAGACGGACTTCGTCCTCCTCAGGACTACGGAAGGAACGGGGCGTCTCGAAGGATTGGGATTTGGTCCGCCTTAGGCGGATTGGTCATTGGGATTTAAATTATGGTTTTTCCTTCGGCTTCTCATAAGATTTCATTAGTAAATAGAATTCCACCAGCTTCTCGTAATCGGAGGCATCGGCCTTAGCGAACCCGGTAAGCCACTCATCCACCTGGCTCAGGTTGGTCATAACCTCTTCGTTCTGGTTGACCTTGAGAATTGCTTCCTGAAGTGCTTTCTTGATTTTCTCATCCAAAGATTTGCTCACCAAGATAGGGTCGGCCGGTATTCTCTCGGTATTGGCAACAATATGGGTGGTATTGATCTTAGCTTCATCTCCTTTATAAGCAAAATATCGGCAGTCTTCAAAGCAGGCCCCGGCATCGAACTTGCCATCGATCACTGCCCGGGCGACATCATCGTGGCGTCTGAAGATCTTGGCCTTGTAATCCTTATTATAGACTAACCCATTTTGATAAAGAAGGAGTTTGGGAAAGAGGTAGCCTGAAGTGGAATTTTTTGAGACAAAGGCAACCTTTTTCCCCTTTAGGTCCTTAAGCTCTTCGATCGAGGAGGAGTTTTTGGCAAAGATAATCCCAGAGTAGAACTCCCGGTCTTGCCTGATGACCTTAACGATGGGTTCATACTTCTTGCGGGTCTGAAGGTATTGAAGTGGGCCAACATTGACGAAATCAAAGACTTCCTCTCTCATTTTTTTCACAAAGGCGGCGTAGCTTTTCGCGCTCTCGTAGCGGATCTCTACCTTCAGTTCATCTTCGAGGAAGCTTAGTAGAGGCTCCCAATTACTGGTTTCCTCAACCTCCTGGTAAGAGGGGACCCGGCCGAAGGTGAGGATGCTCTTGGCCTTCTTTTCTTCCTTTGCCAATATTGGCTCCGACTTTCCTGCCAAAGAGGGAAGAGAAATGAGCTCACTTAATTTACTGACAAGCACTTCTTCCAGATTTTCCAGGGCACCCCGGGTATGACACTGGATGATGCCATCTTTGTCAACAATGAAGCTCCGGGGCAGGGAATTTACTCCGTAATTCTTGGCGGTAACTCCATATTTATCGCCCAGGATCCTCATAGTAAGGTTATTTTCCTTAGCAAAAGGCTTTAACTTTTTATTCCCCTGGCGGAAGCCGATATAGAGGACTTCTACCCCCCGATCTCCCCATTCCTCGAGGATCTTGATCATAATGGGGATCTCCTTTTTGCAGGGTTCGCACCAGGTAGCAAAGAAAGTCAGGAGAAAAACCTTTCTTTGTTCTTCAGGCACATCCTTCCCACAGTGCTTACTGAAAGAGAATAGCCTTCCGTCAAGGTCCCGGAGGACAAAGGGGGGAGCGGGAGACCCGACCTCGCCAGGAGAGACGGCATAGGAGTCAAAGTTGCTGGCCAGGGAGAAGAGGATTACTGAGAGGTAAAGCGCCGACTTAAACATTTTCTTTTGCATTCTTTACTCCTTTACTTTTGAGGCTAAGGTATAATTGGGAGAATTGAGTAATTATACCATATATAGGAAAAATTGAACCACGAATTACTCGAATTATACGAAATAAACCGAGATCCTGAGGAGGCTGGCCGATCCTTCGAGACGCTTCGTTCCTCAGGAAATCGGCCAGACGTCTCGAAGGATTGGGATTTGAACCACGAATTTCTCGAATTACACGAAACCGATCAAGATCCTGAGGAGCCCCGATGCCTTCACCCCGATTGATCCCGATGTCCATCGGGAGGGCAAGCCGGGGCGTCTCGAAGGATTGGAATTTGATCAGAGAAT